>ERZ779843.1560-NODE-1560-length-26012-cov-7.552221_pt1 | contig 26012 bp, 12 predicted proteins | sample MGYA00511560_ERZ779843 | MGnify/ENA primary metagenome ERZ779843 (study PRJEB29588, sample SAMEA2158062) | human gut metagenome | biome: human gut; feature: human-associated habitat; material: faeces | place: Denmark | collected 2008/2010 ... | reverse complement strand
AAATGCGAAGCCACGGCAAATTCCGTTACTGGGCACGTATGCGTGAACAGTAACACTCTCCCCGTGACGCTGCCCTGCTTATAACCCCTCTTTACCTATATAATAGCGTCTCCCGGATTCTCTCCGCAAACGCATTCATCCGTTCCTCAATCCCCGGCAGCTGCATCGCTGCCCCGGCATTGTTTGCCGTCTCCATCATCGCAAACTGCCCCGGCAGATAGAAGGTTTTGTTCATATTTAACGCCGCGATAAGCTGTTCCGCCACGATATCGCTTCCGGAATAGCCCGACACAACCACCGCAAACAGCGCTTTGTCATAAAACCGCGTCGTCCGGAACAGCGAAGTCAGGCGGTTGATGAACGCAGTCAGGTTTGCCGACAGCGCATCGTTGTAGTTTGGACAAAGCATCACGATCGCATCCGCCTCGCGGACTGCCGGATAGACGTCCTCGACCATCACTCCACCGTAGAAGCAGCTTCCCTGCTCGCCAAAATGCAGGCACATCTTGTACGGGCATCCGGCACAGTCGGAAAGCGTACCGTTTCGAAGCCCTATCTCCCGGATCTCCATCTCCGGGAGCTGTTCTTTCACCCGGTTCCAGATCGCGTAGGTGTTGGAGGTCTTGTGGCTTGACGCGTGCAATACCAATACTTTCGGACATTTTTTCCTGACGCAATCCGTTCCCAGTACTTCTTTGACCAGCCCCGCCGCGCTCTCGCGGTATGCCCCCATCAGATCGGTTCCAAGATTATTGGAAACGATCGTGTAATTGGAAAGTGTCCGCGTGCCCTCGACGAGCGGGCGTCCCACGAACGCGCAGCCCGCACAGTTAGCGGCAAATACCAGATCCTTCGCCGCCGATTTGGAATAGAGGTCATTTTCACTGTCCACCAAAAGTCCGCCGACAAAACCGTTCAGAAAATCCGGATGTTCCCGCAAGAAACGAATCAGGCGGTAAAGCTCCAGGTTGATGCCAGATGTGCCAAGCGGCACGGCAAACAGGATACGTCCCTGAACTGGATTTTTTCGATTCTGTGTCTTCTCCAGGCGCCTCCATCGATTTACATAATCTTCAAAAGCACTGATTTCCGTCGCTGTCTCGTAGGCGTAGCCGTCCAGCGCATAGGATAACACCTCCGAAAGGCGCGCATCCGCGCCTTTTTCCTCCTCGCGCAGATGGACGAGGAGGAGAGGCATTTCTTCTATATAAATATCTCCTTCTGAATTTGAACGAATCATTTATGTTCGCTTCCTTCCTGCGATAAGACTCATCGATCACACAATCTTTTTCAGATTTTCCTCCGCCGTCACAATCCGCTCATACAGCGCATCCGGCAGTGGCAGGATTTCTGTTTCCAGACCGTATTCAGTATAACGGTTTTTCACGCCCATGAAGATGCCGCCCATGAATACGGAACCGCAGTGCCATTCGCCGCGCATCATCAGAATCAGGGAGATCGCGCCGGAGGAATATGCCGGTGCGATAAACGGCTTGAAACCGATCGCACGCATATGCAGGTTTGCCGTTACCGTCAGCTGGGTCAGTTCTTTTGAAAGCTCGTCGTTGTAATTCTCAATGGAATCTGCGATGACGAGATCCTGTCCATGCGGTCCGAAGGAACGCCCCTCAGTCAAAAACTGTGAAAACCGCCCGTCGCGCTTCGCGTAATAAGCCGCGCGCGCATTCATAACGCCAAGTCCGAAGCCCTGTACCTGTTCCGGGCGGAGTCCCTTTAAATCAAGGATGCCGTTTTCGTCCTTGTTGCTCTCCAGCCATGCCGTCTTTGCCAGCGGGTCAACCGGATCGGAGACAACGGCAAATAAGCCCTTGAAATGCTCGGCTCTCGCCTGTCTTGCATACTGCGCAACGATCTTGGAGTTATTTTCAAACTGGTACATCCGCACATCCTTGACGCCAGAACCAACCGGCGGGATTCCCTTAGAAGCAACAAATACGAATACATCGCACTTGAAGAGGTCTTCCGGTTTTACCACATCGACCTCCGGCAGCACGTCATACGCCCACGGGTAGGCAATCTGGTTTTCCTCAAATTCCCAGCGTGCGGTCACTTTATCGGAAATATCACAGATGCCGATCGAACTGATGCAGTCGCCGCCCAGAAGATGAAGCCCGGTCAACAGCGTACTTCCGACATCGCCGATCGCCAGAACATGGACTCTTTTCTTCGTTTTCTGCGGTTTTTCTGCCAAAATAGTCTCAAAATCCGGATGCAGGCGGTTGACTGCGCGCATCACGTCCTGAGTGATCGCGGCTTCAACTGCCTCGTCAAGCTCACAATTTTTCTTTGCCGCCTGCGCTTCCAGCTTCCGGCTGCTCAGCCAGGAAACATTCTCTGCCTCCTGGAACAGCAGCAGCGGCGAGTTTACCTTAAAAGAATCTCTTCCGGTTCCCGGCTCGCGCTCGAATAAGAATGTGAGCGGCGTGCCCGGGTGCGGCATTTCTGCCTTTTCGTATGATAAATTTCCATTGAAGGAACAGCAGATTTTATCTCCAATTTTATAATAGTACATATTGCATACCCCCTGCTCTTTTTTGATATCTTATGTGATATGGTTGGGGTCAAAAGACATTTTGACCCCTCTGATACCAGATTGCTCCGCACTATATGCTCCCGCAATCTTCAAAAACATTCGTAATTCGCTCATTTTTCTTTGAAAAATGGCTACTTACTCATGTTTTTGGCGGGTCCCAAGGTCAAAAATTCTCCTGCAAGCAAGCTTGCGTCGAACTTCTGACCTTTTGACCCTGGTATCATGATATTATTTTGCGTTATTTGACATAATTTCTCATTTCCGCGTCCGATACAGCATCTCCAAATCATTTTCCAGATACACCGACGCTGCCAGATTCGGATCGTAGCTGACACACTCGCCTTTATCCGGGCAGAGCGGCAGGATGACCGCTTCAGACAAGCGGCTTAACGTCAGGTTTCTCGCAAACAGCGCCCGGTACTCGGATTCGAGCACCAGAAGGATGTTGCGCGCGTTGCGGATGCAGCACGCGGAGAACTCAAACGCGGCTTCCGGCGTACTTCCCTGTACCGGCGGTGCGGCATACGGCAGGATCATATTGATCGACGGCGTCAGTCCCGCCACCTTCACGGTATCGCGGCGCACCGTATCGCCTCCGATGAACGGGTACAGTGTGGACTCGACAAACCAGTTCCGCAGATTCGGAATGTAATAAATACTGTCTACCGGCACGCCCTTCGTCGCCATCGTGTCGCGCCCGTAGCCTGAAATCATACCTAACACCAATTTTTTGATTTCCACGCCCTCTTCGCGCAGCATCGGTTCCAATGCCTCGAAACGTCCGCCGTGATGCAGCAGATCATCAACCAGAATCACCGGGCGGTCAAAGGACTTGATAGCCTTGATCTGGCTTCGCAGCGGCGAATAGTACGGGAATGCTTCGATCGACTTCTCTTTCAGCTCCGGATCGTACACTTTATCTGTATGCAGCGTCTTCGTCACCGTATTCGGAATAACTTTTCCACGCAGGATCTTGCCGAACGGCACGCACATCGCCCCACCGAGGCGTCTCGGCGTCACTGGGTCACGCGGCACACCATTTAACGCCGTGATCCGTTCCACCAGACGATGGTAAATCACGCTCGCAGACATCGAAAGAACCAGCTGTCCCGGATAGAAGCGCGTCATCGCCATCTGCAATTCCCGATGCGCCTTGTAGATCGCATCCAGAACGTGCGGATTGCTGGAAAATGGTTCTTTTAACGTCGTTTCCAGATTCTGCACTAATACAAGCGGCGCATGCATATCGACCAGATAGAGCGGCGCGTCTTCCGGGGATTCCGGCGCCTTCACAAAGCCCTGGCGGACCACCGCCGACAGCACGCGCTCCGGGCAGTAGCCGTCTGCCGGGAAGAAAAGTGCATAGCCGCATTTATACTCAAAGGACCGTGCAATCGCCTCGGTTAAAAGCAGCTGTTCCGCGTCGTTGATCATCGGGTCGCGCTCGACATAGATACCCGAAATCAGAAGAATCTCACCGTAGGTATGGCGGCGCACCTGATCTGCCAGACTGACCTGTCCCAGAACGGCAAACAGCTCATCCGGCGCCAGATAACGAAGCCGTGCCACTCCGACGAGCCGGTTTTCCTGCACGGTATTCCTAAGAAGCAGCAGCCGGTCGCCCGACTCCTTCATCGAATTCAACAGGTTCTCGCGATCTTCTTCGTCCTGCAGAACAAAATTCGAAATTTCCGCCAGAAGCATTTCATCCGGCGTCTCCACCTCCTCATAGGAGATCGCACGCGCGCGGATATATGGTTTATATTCCGGCTCGCGCAGATACAGACCATTGTAATAGATGTATTCCTGCACAGACGGGTCGATCAGATTCGAAATATCGCGGTTCAAATCGACATTTTCACGGATTCTCGTTGAACTGATGTCCTCCAGATGCTCCGGAAGCTCCAGCTCCACAACCTTGCCGCTGATCTGATCCATCATCTGACGGTTGTATTTATTGTCCGCCTTGACATCACCCACGCGTCGGAACGCGATATGGTTCATCGAATGAATCGAATTTTTAACCGGTTTCTTCTTATAAGAGGAGGCATTGGCAATGACATCGCTGCCGACCACGATATACAGCTCTTTTCCGGAAAACACCTCTCTCAGGCGTTTCAGATCCGCCGGATTGGCAATATTGACCGGAATCTCATCCGGGAACAGGTTCACATGGAACTCATCCGCCACCGACATACTCACGATCTGACGGCGGATCAGATGCGGCTGCGCCTTTTTCGACCAGGAAAATTCATCGACCGCCAGAAACACCTCATAGCCGCGGTCGCGGATCTCGCGGACAATCTCCTTGTGTGACAGCGTAAACGGGTCAAATGTGCCTGGGAAGAATGCCACCTGGTTCCGCTCCTTGATCTCTAAATTGCCCTCGGTCATATGGTACTGCGTGATGAACCGGTAAATATTGGAAAGGGACGCCGCACGATAAAATGCCGTCAGCTCATTTCCCTTATTTTCATTGAATAAGAACAGCATCTTGCGGAAGGACAGGGCGAACAGCTCTTTTTTCTCCCGGCACTCCATCCAGGATGAGCCGAAGACGGTCTGCCCCAGCACCAGCATCGCCTCCTGGCGCACCGACTCGCGGTAATTCGCCAGACCGCTGAGCAGGATGCCAAGCAGACGTCCGCGCCGTTCCTCGCATATCTCTTTTTCCTCCGCAAAGCGCTCTGGGTAGCACGAATACCGTTCCAGCAGCACGCCGACCGTATCAAGCGCAACCGAGACTATCTGGTCGTTTGCATTTGCCATCATGCCATGCAGGTAGGAAACGATCTCCTCCAGCTGTTCCGGCGGCAGCCACAGCGCCGCCTGCCCCAGATACTGCGGAATATATTTGGAAAATTCGTACTCACCGACTTCCAGCCCCTTCATCAGCTCGACCACGATCTCATTTCTCTGATCCGGTGTCAGAAGCCCGATGATGCGAAGCAGGGCGGTTCCGGCATCATGGCGCACGATCACGTGCTCGCTGACTTTTACAAGGTTTGAGAGATGCGCTGCGATATGCAGCATATGTTCCTGTTTACCATGCGCGATCTGATCGACGAGCAGCTTGATATTGGCCGACTTGATAACCCACGGCGTCGCTGTTTTGAGGTTATCCAGGAAAATATCGGAGACAACGTCGCGGTCATACAAAAGTTCCTGTTCTCTCGCCGTGTCCTCTCCGAGGTTACTTAACACGCGGTATTTGAGGAAGGTCATCGTGATATTGTCCTCAACCTGCGCCGCCTTCACGCACAAGCCTATCTCGGCACAGCACGGATGATCCGGCTGGTACGCCGTCAGAAGCTTGAAGGCGCGCCATGATGCGATCCGCACATCCGGTTCCCCGCTCTGCGACTCAATCAGGGCAAATTTTGCGATTTTCCCCAGTTCCTCTTCACTCAGCTTATCAAACGGCATGAAATGCACCGTATCCAGCAAAGAAAATGCCTCGCCCGGATCCAGCTCATCCGCCCGGTCATACCAAACCAGAAATGCCCCCAGAAATTCCCGCAGATCGCTCGGCGTCGCATGATCAACCACCGATGCCAGCACATTTTTCAGGTGATAACGGATGCGCCGTTTCTGCTGCAGCATCAGCTTGTGATCCGGCCGGATGATCATTTCCAGATATTGCTTCCAGATCTCCATCACCCGCTCCTCGGCAATATCCGGCATCCCCGCCGGGCGCTCCTTGCGGTAACCGGCGTTGAACTGCGCGATCACGTGTCCGAGCAGCCTCGCCGCCTGCGCGCGGATGTCGCCCTCGCGGTGCATCAAAAGCTCATATAAAAAGCCCAGCGTCTGCTCTTTCTGCTTGTCGTTTGTATATGTAAAATATTCACGGAAAATGTTTAAATACGCGCGGACACTCTTCCAATCCTTCTCGCTGCGCGCCGCCTCAAGGAGGTTGCCAAACTGGCGTTCCGCCCCCATCTGATGCATAACGCGGATATTATGCTCGATACCCATGAAAATGAGGGACTGCACCGTCTGCTCTGCATTCCGAAGGGAAATATCCGGCAGCACCTCCGGCTTTTTCGGGTGTCCATTCAAATCCACATCCACACCGAGAGACCGCATATAATCCTCAAAATCATGCAGTTTGGAATAAACAAAGCGGTAACGGTTTAATTTAACCTCGTCCACGTTGTCGAGTTTCGAGAGGATGACGTTGAACGCCTCATCCAGATTGGAAATGTAGGTAATCTCACGCCCGTCATCGCCGCGGCTCTGTTTTACACGGAAATCGGCATAGATCAGCACCAGGGATTCAACCGACAGGTTTTCCGGTTCCAGATCCCAGGTCGAATGGTTCGCCGCGATATGACCGATGTATTCCATCGAATGGTTGTTAAACCACTGGTTTGTATAATAGTAATGAAGATACGGAACCCGCTCATTCGGCTTGCAGCCGAATTTGCCGAGATCATGTCCCGCAGCCGCGCCCGAGGTCAGCGTCAGATCGATCGGAACTCCCGCCGCATAAAGCCCGCGTGCCACCGTCATCGCGACATAATGCACGCCCGCGATGTGTTCCAGCGTCCGAAACGGCGTCACCTCCGCATTGAGGCGCATCATCTCATAAATATATTCCTGTGCGAAAAACTTCTTGAAACGGCTGTATTCTGCCGCACACTCAAAGCTTGAAGCTTCCTCATCATCCAAAAATGCAAAGTCCTCCATCGGTTTGTACGGAAGCACCGCCCGCTCGCGGTCAAACACGAACTGAAGCACTGCCAGATAGAACTCCGCACCGGCGGAAAAAGCGGCATTTTCCTTCTTAAACTCCGCATCCGGGTAGAGAATATGGCACACATACTGGTAGGTAAACTTCATCCAGCCCTCTTCCGGCTCATGCCCTAAAAGGCTTAACGGTTCCTCACAGATCTCGTAGACCGCCCGGCAGGAAATCCGCTTTTTGATCGGGAAAATACGGGCAAACTGCTCCTCCCAGTGATCCTTGTTCATGAGCATCATGACATTTTTCCGGCTCAGTCCCGACCGGTCTAAAAAGTCTTTTTCACAAAGGCGCTCGGTCAGTTCCGCAGCCGCCTGACGTACCTCTTTTTTACTCATCCACATCCCTCGCATTCTCTGGATCTCTCAGATGGTTCTTTGCTATGCAAAAACCATCTGAGTTATTGCAAATATTCTTTTCATATCAAATTTTATAATACTTGAATTATACCACCAGGTGGGGAAGTGCGCTATACAAAATAACGGATAATTCATCGCCATACGGCGCAGTAAAACCACAAAAGACGTCTGCAAAAATGCAGATAGCTCATCTATCTTCCATTTCTGCAAACGTCTTTGTTTTTACAAGTCAATCGTTTTATGGCTGCTCTTTCCGAATCTCCGGAATCTCAACTCCCAGCTGTTTCGCCATCGCATCCGCGATCACCTGATGATCGTCCCAGTGTTCCATGCCGGATACCATCACATAGGCAAACGGACGGCTTCCATCTCTCATGAAAACCGGGATACAGCCGCCGCACACGAAGAAGTTCTCCTCGCGCACTTTCCAGGATGCTTCCAGTTCTCCGGCTCTCGATGCCGTCAATGCCCGCAGCGAGCTCATCCCCGTGAGCCGCGATGCTGCCAGCTTGTTGGTCATCCACCAGTCTGCTTCCAGCGTCGCTCCCTCCATCTTGTAGGCAAAGATGGTCGTCTCGTCCTCCACGATGCGGACAGCGACCGAACCGTGATATTTTTTCCCCGTGATCTCCGCAATCAAAAGCCCCAGCTCAAGCGCCTGTTTCCGGGTAAATGTGTCGTAGCGAAGTACAGATTCCTGCTGTTTCAGAATCTCATTCCATTGTTCTTCGGTGTAGAAATTCTTCATGTGTTCCCCTCCTGTATTGATATAATTTCCCCATTTGAATCGAGTTATGATTCTTCCGATTTTCATTGTATCATATTCTTTTCAGGAATACATCTGTAAACACATTTGAATTTCATTTTGAAGCAAAAAACTTTCAAATTTAAATTTCCATCTATAAACAAATTGACAACCGCACATAAAACGCATACAATAATAATGCGAAAAACCATACGATTTTTCATACAGAAATGAGGTGTTACTATGTTAGCTGTAAAAACCGTAAAGAGCATGGATGTTCGCGAAAACTTTAAAGCACTGTGTGATCGAGTGTTTCATGGCGAAACATTGATTGTCTCAAGACCTAAAAATGAGAATGTAGTTATCATGTCAGAAACCGAATACAACGAGATCATGAGAGCTAAAAGAAATGCCGACTATCTAGCCATGCTGGATAAATCGATGGCCGAGGCAGAAGCAGGCGGATTTATCGTAAAAAACATCGATGAACTGGGAGCATATGAAAAATGAATGTCGTTTTTACTCCAACTGCCTGGCAGCAATACACCGACTGGCAGCAAGAAGATAAAAAAATGGTTCGCCGGATCAATGAACTGGTCAAAAGCATCGACCGCGATGGCTTGTCAAAAGGTCTCGGCAAACCAGAGCCATTAAAGTATAGAAAGGCATGGAGCCGCCGAATTACAGACGAACACCGACTGGTCTATAATCTTGACACGTATCAAAATCTCATCATTTATTCATGTAAATTTCATTATGAAGATTAATTCTATATAAGAAGGGCAACGCCAGAACTCAAACTTCCAGCATTGCCCTTCTATTCATAAATACGGCTCTATCTGATCGCGGATCCTTTCTCCACTATTTACTACTTACGATTTACTTTTACTGTCTGTCTCTCCCGTCCCAGACACCATTTTCATCGACGTAATAGCCGTCCGGTGTTCTGCGGCCGGCATACATGAGTCCTTTCATGCCATCTGAGGTTGGGTGGAAATAGTACCATTTTCCATCAATCAGCACCCAGCCGATCTGCATACCACGTTCTGGATCGAGGTAGAACCAGCCGCCGTAGTCTTCGTCGCGCATCCAGCCGGTCTCGATATAACCGTTCTCGTCGAACGCCCACCAGTTTCCGTTGATCTGCTCCCACGCATAGGCAATGCCGTCTGTGCCGCGCACCTCTGCCTTCGGGTAGCTGTTGTCTGCGAAACGGAGCCACCAGCCGTGTTCATCCTGCATCCAGTGGCTGTAGCCGTCGTTCGCGGTGCTGTTGGATGCGCCGGTCAGGATGCCCTTGTCACTGCTCACATTTCCTTTGACAGAATCGTTTCTTGTTGTAGCAGATGTTGTGATACGGCTGGAAGAAGAACGGCCGCCGGAAGATCCACGATTACTACTGTTGCTATTATTTCCGCTATTGTCAGTATCATTTTTATCGTTCGTTGGCGGAACGGTGGCGGTCAGCTCTACCATTCCCGTCATCGGCGCAATCTCATAATTCCGTGCCGCCCACTCATTCGGCGTAAATACTGCCTCGTAGCTATGGGTTCCGGCCTCCGTCAGCTGCGCCGGGTTCTTCCAGGTAAAGGTTCCGTACTCGGTACTTCCTCCTGTCAGGGCGGATGCACTCAGAGGTCTTCCCGCCTCTATGCTGGCTGCTGCCGCCCAGATGATCGACGGTGCAGGCGCCTGATAAATGGTTCCGGTTGTCTCAGTCGGGAACACAACCTGATAGTTGCTTGGATTGGTTGAATTTTCTCCAGCCGTCACCGTCACTTCGAACGAATCCAGTATTACCCGCTTATCGGTTCCGGCATTTGTATCTGCAAATCTGCCTTTCAGACCGCTGATTGTAAGCGTCTGACCGGCGATTCCTGTCTCAACGGTGGCGTCAACTGCAACTTCTGGACTGCCGTCGTAGGTCTTTTTAACTGGCAGCGTGAGCGCCGCTTTCAGTTCCTTCGGGGAAATATCTGGATATACGCTCTTTCCTAATTGGTACCCATACTTTCCTTCCACATCTGGATCATCTGGTGTAAATTCTGCATAATATTCCTCTGTTCCATTTACCTCCGGATAAATCTGATTCGAAGAAGTTGTGTCCTGCATCGTACTCCAGGTCCAGGTTCCCTGAATTGGCTCGTTGTGGGAATTGTAAACTCCGTAGCCATCTGCCAGTCTCAGAGAAACTTGACTCAGCGGCTGACCGTAGGTTCCCTGTGTGACAAATTCTTTTTCGCCGCTTCCTGCGATTTTTAAAATATCCTGCGTTGTTACAAGCACGGCAGTACTTTGCTCCGACGCAAACTGGCTGTCGGTTGCCCTGGTTCGAACCGCTATCGTATATGTATGTGCCGGTTGTAAGCCTTCAAACTTCGATGACTGCTGCCATTGCGGCTCACCATTTCCAGACTCCTCATCTACAATTCCATACTCATACTGTTCATTCTTTACCACGCCAATCCAGTTATATGACTTTATGATTGATGTTGCGTCTATTTTATCCGGTTTTTGAGGTCTTGCCGGAATGTCGAGTGTCTGAAGCTTTCCTGTAAATTTTCCATCTGTATTGCTTGCAGCACCCCGATAATAAACTTTATACAGCTGTTCGCTGGTTGCCCTAGAGCTCATAATAAATTTAGTAATCGAAACAGCTGCTCCTGTGCCTGTTTCCGCTGACTTCCAGTCTGTCGGGGATGTCTTTCCGAATACATACTGTACACCTTCTGGAACTGTAACCGTCTCATCGGCATAAGACAATACCGGCTGTTTCTCTTGTTCAACTTCCTGTCTTGCCGGAATCGGAATCGCTGCCGCCTCGCTGGCTGCATTGGAACCACTCGCTTTTTTTCGGACGTACAGGGAAATCTCTGTCGTATCGTCCGGCTGTTTGTCCAGAATCTCGGTCAATGAAATATAACCTTTGACCGGAATAGTCGTCCAGGATGAGGAATTATCTGACTCGGCAAATTCCAGCAGCTCGGATGCACGGTTTTTCAGTTCTTCTTTTTCGTAGTCGATGGAAATGTCCGTTATCTCTGGTGCTGCCTGGGCTGTGCGGAAGGTAACGAATTTCACATCTGAAAATTCCGTTTTACCATTCTCAACCTTTGATACTACCAAACTATATGTATACTCAGTATTTGGAGATAAACCACTTAGGTTAGTTATTATAAGTCCATCACTTCCAAATGGACAGCTCAGATTGCTTGCACAGATCTCTGAAACACTACTTGCCTCTCCCTGTTTATAATAGAAATACATATTTGAAGCAGCCTGCACACGAAGTTCAGCCGTCGTTGAGGTAATCCTTCTTACTACCGCAGAACGAATCGTAACTGTCTGGTTATTGGAATAGCTTTCACCATTCTTATAGACTGTACGGCTGTATTTTCTAAACTGCGGATACGCATCTCCGCCGTTTTCATCCAAATTTTGTCCCCAGACGCCTTCGCTTGCATCGCCGTTTAATTTGTAGGCAATTTCGCCGCTCTGAAACTGGGGTTCTGTAACTTGATGTCCTTGTCCTCTTTCTCCTTTTTGATAAACATTCTGAATTGTGAGAGGATAATTGCTATCACTGGTATTGTATATTCCATATGAATCCGAGACATCAAAACAATTTTTTACAGCAGTACTTCCTCCACTATAAAAGAATCCTGCAGTTCTAATTTTTCCTGCCACAAAACAATTTTCAATAGCTGAATCATAAATATCTTCACATAATCCATACTCCCAAACTTGTCCCGTTTCCGATTTCTCAAAACTCATTCCAAGATTCTTTACTGAGGCATTCCATATTTTGTATATTATTCCATCTCCAGAACTATCTTTCGCATATCTCAATCCCGAAATAATATGATAATTTCCATCTATATTTCCATAATACTTCCCACCAGATGGTTCGATTCGCCTCCAGTAATGCCCGTCTGGAATCTCAATATCCTTCATCAGTTTCAGATTACTATGATCAGAAATCTCATTTCGATTGATCTGCTCCGCAAACCAGAACAGCTGTCCCGCATTCCGAATCTGATAATATTTACCGCTTTCTTCTGCCGGCTGATATCCATTTTTACAAACCACGCAGAATCCATCTGTATCGAAATTCTCATGTCGGCAGCTGATATCTTCTTCATACATTGTAATTTCAGTTACCTGATTCCATTTAGATATCGTCTGTCCGGACACCGTAATCGGTGCTCCATTATTTAGTCCTGGTACCGTCACAGAAATATCTGTCTGTCCGGCATTATCTGGCAGATATACGGTTATATAACCTGTATAATTGCTATCATATGTGATTTCGCTCGACGGAACTGCGATCGTATTGCTTTCTTCCTCTCCGCTGATCAGTTCCTTGCCATCCTGCTTTACCACAATCTCACTGGTCGTCAGTGGCTCATCTACCTGATTGATCGCCAGAGAAACAAATTTTAAACGTGTTTTATACAGCGGAGTTCCTGTCATTATATCTTTCGAACTGTTATCATCCAGCGTCACAGTTCCCAAATCGTATGTATAGTCTCCTGCTTTTAAAGTTACCTGCTGGGATTCTTCCGATGGTTTTAAATAATTGCTTGGAAAGACCGTTCCCGTATACGCGCCACGATCACCAACTTTCATCGTCCCCGCATCCCAGGTCACAGTTCCAACGGTTATCTTCGCCGGATAAGAGCTTTTCGTCAGTCTTCCATCGTATACCATACAGTTAAATGTATATTTTTTCAGGCTGGCATTCGCATCTTCCGGATAATACGTTCCACCGTTCAGATTTACCTCTGCGTCCTCGCTGATGCTAATCGAACCTTCCAGTTTTTGATCTTCCGCTGGTCTCCAAGCTGCGCGTTCACCGACACCAATGGCATTGACCTCATTGTTGATTGCGCTTGCAGAAATCGTTCCTCCGGTAATCTGAATATCACCACATTTGTAGCCGCCTACTATAGGCTTCGCGCCGTAGCCACAACCGATTCCCGGCGCAGGATAGCCATGTCCCCATGTGGTATATCCACCCTGTGCTGTGATATCCCCGCCACGTATATAGATCTTATCTACGCATCCATAAGCTCCGCCGCCGATTCCAGCCCCACTATAACGATTGAGGCGTTCACTGCTGTAGCTTCCGGTTCCTCCCTCTGCATAGATAGTTCCTCCGGTAATCGTAATGGTTCCCGTATCTCCCTCTTTGGTTCCGCCAATCCCGGCAGACATTCCAGATCCGTAGGCTTCAATATTGCCGCCATGGATCGTGATCTCTCCCAGTGTGCCGCCACTTTGTCTGGATGCACCGATTCCGGCGGACTCCGCTCCGGTTGCCTCCAGACTTCCATTTCCATCAATAATCAGGTTACATCCCTCCGGCACATCAATCGCCGCATAGACTTCCCCGCCTTTTAAGACGTTCTTGTTCGACAGTGTCAAATGCAAGGTCGCGCCATCCCGCAATCCGATCGCCGGCTTCCACTGTGTACCAATCTCGATATCCAGGTTTTGAATGGTAAGGAATGCGACCGTACCAGAGCCGCTTATGATAATATTATTCTTATCTGTACTTCCATAGATCGTTGAACCGTTGTATACCTGCTGTGCTACACTTGGACTGTCAATTATAATGCTCTTTTCAGAAATATCATAATACTTGCTCGCCAAGGTCATCAGCTGCATTTCACCAACTAATACATAAATTTCTGGAAGTTTGATCTTTTCCGTCAATTCAACCTTCTCTGCTGTTTCGCTGTCAAGTCCAATCAAATGTTCTCCCAGATTCTCTGGTAGAACCGGTATGTAGACATAGGTTCGCCCGTTGTATTCCTGATTCGCGTCCGCATAACCCGCCCAGGTTTTCTCCTCGCTCTCGATCGGCTCGCCGTCTTCGTCGAACTCATCGAAGTACTCCTGTACGGAAATACCGCCATGAAATTCTGGAAGATCGCTCTGTTTTTCATCCAGCTTCCAGGTGATTCCTGTCAGCTGATACTGCGATGCCGTCTCATCCCCAACATTTTCCTCTTCCCCGACCGTTTCTTCCGTTGACTCGCCATCTACTGCCTTGTCATCTTCTGTCGCTGCATCCGCTTCGTCTGCACCGCCCTCATCCAGATTTTCTACCTGCACATCGAGCGTATCCGGCAGGATGATATCGCTTTCTTTCGCTCCCAGTGCCAGGTTCTGAGCCTGAATTGTTTCGTCTAATTCGAAAAATTCTGTAATCTCCGGCGCTGCCTCTTCCGGCAATACGGTCACTTCGATGCGCGGCAGAAAACCTGTGTCCAGTTCATAGCGGCTGCTTTTCAGTTCCGCGTCAAACACATAGATGCCCTGTGTTTTCCCGTCGTATTTCTCTTTTTCGCTGAATGTCTCGTCAAGTACCCAGCGGACTTTGACTTCTTTCCAATTTTTATCAGTTTTTTCCTCGTCTGCATCGGCTGGGGATGCTTCACGTGCCTCCGATGGAGACGCTTTCTCGTCTATGCTCCGAAGTTCCGATGACGTCGCAATCTTTTCTTCTCCATCTAACGTATCTTCCGTCCAAACACGCATACTCAGCTTGTCCGGCAGCTCCAAATCTTTATATTTCGTCCCGTAAGGCACTTCCTGATGCAGCACACTTTCCGGCAGCGCCTTGACCTCCTCGATCTGATACACTTTGCTGCCTGCCAGGGCACGCGGCTGCCATTCACACGTATTCCAAACCAATATCGATGCCAATGTGGCTGCCAGAATGCGTTTGTAAGTCTTTTTCATCGTCTTCCCCACCTTCCTCAACTATTCCAATCCCGTTTTCTCTATGTATTATTAACCATTTCGAATTATCTCATATTCGATATTTCCCTGAGATCACAAAATGTCCTACCTGGTATCTCTCTACTCTAAAGATACCAAATAGAACATTTCATGAAAACCACATCGACGCAAACGGTCAAACTTCGACCTATTTGGTCATTTTACTGCTTTTCTCTCCCGTCCCAGACGCCATTTTCATCGACATAATAGCCGTCCGGTGTTCTGCGTCCGGCATACATGAGTCCTTTCATACCGTCCGATGTCGGGTGGAAATAGTACCATTTGCCGTCAATCAGGACCCAGCCGGTCTGCATGCCGTGTTCCGGATCGAGGTAGAACCAGCCGTTGTAGTCTTCGTCGCGCATCCAGCCGGTCTTGATATAGCCGCTTTCGTCGAACGCCCACCAGTTTCCGTTTACCTGCTCCCATGCATATGCAATACCTCCGGTGATGCGTTTTTCCCCCTTAGGATATGTGTTGTCGGCAAATCGCAGCCACCATCCATGTTCACCCTGCATCCAGTGGCTCTTTCCGTCATTGGCAGTGCTGTTGGCGGTTCCTGTGAGAATACCTATGGTGCTGTTGGTTCTTCCCTTCACCGGATCCTGCCGGGTCACTCCGCTGCCGGAAGACTTGTCACGTCCGGAGGAAGAGCTCTGGCTGCCTGATTGGTCTGACTTGTCGGAGTTATCCGGCTTATCGGAGTCATCTGGCTTGTCGGAGTCATCTGGCTTATCCTCTGCCGGTGGAGCTGCCTTACTGATTTCAAATGTAACGGATGCCGGAGTTGGTGTGTTGTATCTGGATTCCCACGTATTAAATTCGCCAAAATCAAATTCGGCTCTGATTGTGTGGGTGCCTACAAATGATTCTCCCGGCTTCGTCCACTTAAGTACAGCGGTTCCATCTTCCCCAACCGGAACTATATCTGCATCCGGGTTTTCATTATCATAGAAACGAACATAACCCTGCAGCTTGTCCTGATAAACGCCCTGCACTCTGGCAATGATATCAAAATCCTCTTCCTCTGTTCCCAGAATTCCTTTCGAAAGCTGAACCCCGGTCGTCCGGTTCACAGCCGTTAAAGTAAGGGCGAGTGTTCCTTTTTCAATGGTTATCCTTCCCTCTGCCGGTGTGTTTGTGCCGAGATAATTTCTTCCGTTTTCCATGGTGATGCTTACATCTGCAAAACCAGTGCCTTTGATAGTCACCTGTCCCTGTGTGTCCACGGTGAGAACATTTTCATCAGAGCTTGTATATTTCAGAGCTCCATCTCCCTCTGGGGTCACACCCGTCAGCGAAAAGCTGTCATCTCCATAGGTTTTTTCTCCGGTCCATGCTTGCGGATCGATTGAAACCGAACCCTGTATCGGACGGATCGTTCCGGTCTGAGCCGGATATGTGATAAGGTAATTCTGCAGATTCACTGCACTCTCACCTGTATCAATTACTGCCTCTGAGGAATCAATGGTTACCGTCTTATCGGTTCCGGCATTGGCATCTTCAAATCTCCCTTTCAGACCGCTGATGTTATAGCTCTGCCCCGAGCTCTGACCCGGAGTTTCTATCTCCACCGTCGCCTTTAATGCGATACTGGTATTTCCGTCATAGTCTTTTTCAATAGGTGTCGTAAGAACTGCATGCAACTCTTTCGGTGATATCTCCGGAACCACACTCTGGATCAAAGGTCCTCCATACTGCCCTTCTGATGTTTTAGTCGGTATAAATTCTACCTGATATGCAGTGGTTCCCTTTACCTCCGGATAAATGGAGGAAGCGGACATTCCGCTCTGATCCGCACTGAACTTCCATGTTCCTGAAACCGGTGATCTACCATAATTAACAACCTGAAATCCCTCTGCCAGCTTTACCGGAATATTCTCAAGCGTCTGTCCATAGGTTCCCTTCGCTTCAAAGGATACAGCGCCAGCGGGGCCTTTGATCGATAACTCATCTAGCGTTGTCACCGACAAGCGTTCAGCCGGCTTCGATGCAAAACTGTTGTCTGTTGCTTTCACACGAAGGGTTATATAATAGGTGTTAGCCGGAGTCAGACCATTAAACCAAATACTAAACTGAGTCCCTGGCTTCCACAGAAGCTCACCATCCACGGATTCTGAAATTCCGTACTCACAACCGGCAACGGCCGGTCCTGCTACCTTGATATAGTAGCTGCCTTTCGTTACATTTTTTATCTGTATCGGATCCGGTTTTTCCGGTCTTGCCGGAATCTTTATCTCGGTTGCAGCGCCGGAAGTGTCCGCTTTCTTACGGACATACAGAGAAATCTCTTTTGTACCTTCTGACTGGCTATCCAGAATTTCTGTCAGCGATGCCGCACCATTTACCGGAATTTCCGTCCAGGATGATGCCTCTTTTGACTGTGCAAATTCCACTGCGCTCTGTAAATTGTTTTTCAATAATTCCTTTTCATAATCAACAGAAGTCAGTTCACGTTCTAACTCATTCGTAGCTGCATCCGCCTCTACTTTTCCTTCATAGATGATGCCTGAAAAGCTCGCCTTCACTAAATCGGCGGCTGGGAGGTACATATACACAACGCCGTTTGGAGCTGTCTGAGCATCCTTAAAACCATAGTTGCAAGAAGGAACGTCGATGCTGGCATTTTTTATCACGCCATCTGCTCCATAAACGCTGGATAAACCGACTTTCGTGGCATAAACAGGAACTCCCGTACCATTCAATGGATTTTCCAAGTTCAAATTTCCTGAGCTATCTGCTTTCAGGCTTCGAATCCGAGGTGCACTATTATAAACGCTTCCATTGGTTACCATATAAAACGTTCCACCATTGATAATAACCTCTGCCTCCTTGCCCGATGCTCCCGATCCTATATCTGATATTTTAGAATCCGTTTGTTTGCTTTTATCCAGGCAAAACGTTCCACCATTAATCTCTATCTGTGAGCTTCCAGACTCACCGCTTCCAACAGAAGCCCCTTCCCATGAGTGAGCTGTAATCATTCCGCCATCGATTTTCACCTGTGCATTACTCGCGGATCCGGCTCCGGATCCGCTTCCAATCCCAGCCCCAGACAGCGCATATACGTTAATTTTTCCACCTGTAATATGGATCTGAGCCTTTGAAACACCCAGCCTATTCGAAAAACCAGAACCAATTGCTGCTCCTAGCCCACGGTTTTCCTTTACCTCAGCAGTAACAGTTCCACCATTAATCTGTATTTTCTGTACACTTTTCTTCCCCGAAGCACCGATTGCCGCTGCATAAGATCTCTCTAAAAGCTTAGCCGTAACCGTTCCTCCATTGATGATGATCGTACCCGCATCCGCTTCCGGAGCGCCTCCTATCGCTGCTCCACTGTTATCTTTAGCCTGACTTACCACCTCTAGCGAACCGTCTGCATCTGGCTTACAATCTATGGTAATCTGTGCCTTCTCAGCCACACTAATCCCCGCCGGAGCTTGTGATTCCGTTTTCTGAACCTGAATCGTATTCTCTCCTTCCAGATACATGAGCACGTGGGAACTACCGTTAATCTGAATTGGTGCTGCATCCTGTGCTGCGGTTTCTGATGCCTGGAGATGGATGCCTTTTACAACCAGCTTCACATCCTGCGCTGCGGATGTATTGATTTTTAAAAGATGCGCCGTATTCTCTTCACTTGTCACAATCGTATAGACTGTCTCATACGACTGCCCCGGTATTGTTTTTAACGCGCTCCCGGTCGAATCTGCCTCCTTCTGATAATGCGAAATGACCAGATTTCCTCCCTGTTCCGAGAATGTGATATCGCCCTGGGAAAGATCCAGCACACCTTCAAAGGCCTGTATTTCATTCAGGACCACTATCTCTGTCCCTGTCTCATCTGCATTCACCTTCTTCTGGTTCAATGTAAATTGGCCCTTCGACTCTCCAAGTCCTGCAATCCCCGTCGCGATTTCAAACTGATATTCGCCCATCGGAAGATATGCCGTTGCAACCGCACTATTCTCGTTAGAAGCATCTTTTACCAGTTTCCCATCAAAAGCAAACTGTCCCCGCTCCTTGATCAATTCTACAGGGTTTCCTGTGCCAGCTGCATCTGTCCGCTTTGCCCGCAGCTTTACCTGATCTGTATCCTGTACCTGTGATGCGTAGAATACAAAGCGTACCGGATACAGCTTTTCACCAATGGAAAGGGAAAGTGCCGTTTCTTCTTTGCTTTCTAGGGTAAGTGTTCCGGACACTTGGTACGCCGTTCCATTTTCTCCTGATTCCTGAATCGTAACTACAACCGGAATCTCTTCTCCATTTAGAGAGGAATGCCAGCTGACCTGTCCTGCCGAAATCTGATAGTTAGACGCTTTCGTATCCGGATACCTCAGAATATCCGGCAAAACTCCGCTTTCATTCTGATCGCCTACCTGAACGGTCAGCGTATAATTCTGATTATTTTTCAAACGGCCATCATAAATGGTTAAATCCAGCGTTTTCTTATACGCCTCTTTTCCCAGCGTAACAGGAATGTTCTCATCTTTTCCTGCAGACAGGACAGCCGTTCCTGTCTCTGTAACCGTATTGTTTTGGGAGTCTGTCACCTCCGCCACAACTGACATATTTCCCGTAAATCCGAGCCACTCTGTTATATCCGGTATCGTTCCTTTAAATGCACTAACAGTCATCTCTGCGTCTGTTTCATAGACAGGCGTGCTTCGAGCGGTATCTCCCTCCTGATAGAAGCGAATTTTTACAGGGTATGTTCCATCTGACAACTGATTATCATAGACGGTCATCTGGAATGTTTTTTTACCAAATGTACACGTTGTTCCACGCGGTTCTATCGTTCCGTCTGTCAGTTCTAATTTCACCTGCTCTGAAATATCAACGCTTCCGCCTATTTGTTCATTGTCTACATTTTTATCGATACCTCCGTACCCGATATTTCCTTTAACCTTCAGATTTCCACTGAATATGTTTATCGTGCCACAGGATAGCTTTAAACCACGCAGAGCATTCCGTCCGCTTCCGATTGCAGCACCGTACTTTACATTCCAACTGCTTGCCTCAACCTTCGGTGCTTCGCCGTTTTCCCCGCCAATCTGGATCAAATCTACGGCTCCACTGTCTCCGCCTCCAATTCCAGCTCCAGTCTCTTTTCCGCCTTCCGCTTTTACGGTACCGCCCAAAATCCGGACCGTTCCGCCAATGCCATACATACCTGTTCCGATTCCCGCACCCCCAAGATGTACCGCCGAACCACTAAGCCAGCAATCTCCACCAACCGCATGGATATTGCCGCCTTGAATCTCAATCGTACCTGTCTTATAGCTTATTATTGTATTTTCATGATCTGGCACCGTCGCCCTTCCGCCGATTCCTGCCGCGCCATATCCGCCTCCGGTCGCGGTCAGACTTCCGGTGCTTTCTTTTGTAATGATCAGGGTTGCTTTTTCCTCAACCCCAATTCCAGCGCCGCCGTATGTACCATTTAATGAATTATCCCCTTTTACTGTTAAATATAATTTTGCTTTCCCCTTCAGAAGGATTCCGGCTGCATCATTTATGATCTTAGTACCATAGCCAACATTTACATTATCGATCGTTAAATTTACTGTAACATCATCAATTACAATACCACCTTCGATTTCCCCTCCAGTTAATCTCTCCGTCGGATAATAGGTACCGGTGATCGTCTTTCCATTCAACTGAGCCACATTGTATTTATTAATTACCAGATAATTTCCATTCAAATCATACGGTGCACCTGCCAGCAGCGCCACGCCCGCGTCCCCTACCATCACATAAATCTCCGGCAGGTCATCCGTATCCGCCACTTCTAATTTGCCTAGCTCCTCCGGCAATACCGCGCTATACACATACACACGGCCATTATATTCCTGGTTCTCCTCAGCATAGCCCGCCCAGGTCTTCGTCGAAGTCTCGACCGGCTCGCCGTTTTCGTCAAATTCCTCGAAATAGTCTTTTTCGGAAATGCCGCCGTGAAACTCCGAAAGGTCACTCTGCTCTTCGTCCAGTTTCCAGGTTATGCCGGAGATCTGCCAGACTGCCGTTTCCGCCTCTGTATCTTTCTCTGTGTCCTTATCTACTGCTTCCACCAGATGCACGTTCTGGCTGTCTTCCGCCAGCGTTTCATCCGCCTCTTCCAGCTCAACCTCCAGTGTATCCGGCAGAACGATATCGCTTTCTTTCGCGCCAAGAGGCAGCTTCTGCACCGCAACCGCCTCATCTAACTCCGAAAATCCGATGATTGCCGGACCTTTTTCCTCCGGCAGCACCGTCACCTCGATGCGCGGCAAAAAGCCGGTATCCAGTTCATAGCGGCTGCTTTTCAATTCCGCATCAAACACATAGATACCCGGTGTTTTTCCATCGTATGTATCTTTCTCACTGAATGTCTCATCCAGCACCCAGCGGACCTTTACTTCCTTCCAGTTTTTATCGGTTTTCGTCCCCTCCGCATCGGATGGGGATGCTTTCTGCTCAGTGTCATCCACCCCCCCTATTTCCGATTTTTCTGTAGCATCTACCTCAGATGGGGATGCTTTCCGAACTGTACCATCTGTTTCAGATGAAGAAAGCGTCTGAGACCTTTTTTCTGTTTCCACTTCACCGTCTCCGCTTTGAAGCTCCGACGGCGTAGCAATCTTTTCCGCACCATCTTTATCTTCTGCACTGTCTTCTTCATCCGGTGCTTCTTCCGCCAAAACCCGCACTTTCAGCTTGTCCGGCAGCTCCAGATCCTTATATTTCGTTCCATACGGAACCTCCTGATGCAGGATTTCATCCGAAAGCTCCTTCACTTCCTCGATATACTGCACCGCACTGCCTGCCAGCGCCTGCGGGTGCCAGTCACATGTATTCCATATCATTACCGTCGCCAGCGCCACTGCCAGGGCACGCTTATATTTCTTTTTCATGCTGTTTTCCCTCCATCTATTCTGAACAAATTTATCTATTTCAGTCTGTTTTCCACCTAAACAAAATACTTTTTCTTCCGATCCAGCAGGCTTTCGCTGCACGCCGCCAGAAGTTCTTCTAATTCTTCTTTTTTCGTCGGAAATACCCCGAATGCGGTCACATGGAGCCGCCAGGATTCAAGGGCATTGTCCCGGCCGGAAAGCCAGATTAAGGATGCCGCCGGGTTATTTTCCCGGATTTTTTCTACGATTTCCACTCCCTGTCTGCCCTGCACGGACGCCAGCATAATGAGGTAGGGATTCCCCTTTACAAAGTGCAGATATGCGTCCAGATCACTGATATACGTGTGAATCATCGGCCATCTGCGGTTTTCAGTCAAAATTTCACACAGCATTTTTTCCAGACCTTCAATGTCGGTCGGTTTTTCTCCATATATCACTACCCGTACCATATTCCACCTGCCTTTTTTGATTTTTCTGTAACGATATTTCATTTACATTTCGGGTCATAACTTTTATACTATAAACATACCAAATGAGCAATTTAATGAAAACCACATCGACGCAAACGGTCAAACCTCGACCTAAATGGTCACGGTTTTGAATAAAGGAGGCGGTTGAGCTTTGATGCATTTTGCGATTGTTGAAGATTTGAAGATAGATCAGAATCATCTGATTCATTTGATACAGGAAAACTTGGAGAAGCATGGGGAAACGGCGCACTTTGACTGCTACGAGAGCGGCGAGGCGTTTCTGGAAGCGTTCCGTCCGGGACTTTTTAATGCGGTTTTTATGGATATTATGCTGGACCGGAACGGGCGCAATGGCATTGACACGGCGCTGGAGCTTCGCAAGAGCGCAGAACGTCTCCCGATCGTTTTCACCACATCGGAACGCGATTATTCGCTGCAGGGTTACCGTGCCCATCCGCTTGATTATCTCTTAAAACCGGTTGAGGAAAAGGCGCTTGCCTGGTGTCTCGATGAGATCCGGACATTTCTTGCCGCGCCTGCCTACATCGAAATTCAGGCGGCGCTCGGACGGGGACAGTCATCCACGCAGCGGATTCTGCTTGATGATTTTCTGTATGCGGAGACGCAGAACCACCGGCTGATCATCCACACCAGTTCCGGTGACACCGCCACACGGATTTCTTTTTCGGAGCTGATGGCACTGCTCCCGAAGGGCAGACGTTTTTACATGAGCGGACGCGGGCTGCTTATCAATTTTTCACAGGTTGCCTCGGTGGACGAGGACGGTTCTGTCCATCTGAAAAACGGCAGCTGCTTTTTCTGCAGCCGCCGGAAGAAAAAAGAGACAAAAGAAGCATTTGCAACCTACTTATTTGACACATTGCGGAAGGGAGGTACTCTATGAACTGGTCTGTGTTTGGCAAGGCATTTCTCTGTGAAACAGTCTATGCCATTCCTTTTTTTATTTTATCGATTCTGCCATTTAAAAAGCAGCTGCGATTTCCGATCAAAATCCTGATTCTGTTCATTTTTATCGGTCAGTTGCTCCAGTCCTCCCTGTATACCTACCTGATCAGCCACGGTAAACCGACCCGCGTTACCGACACGGTATTTGCCCTCGTTTCCCTGGCGATCTATTTTTTATGTGTGAAGGCTAATTTCTGGAAACTTCTGTTTCTGGGAGACTTCATCCTGAATTATTTTGTCACGGTCCGCGGCATCTGTTTCTTTCTGGAAAGCCGTCTATTTTACGATCCCAGCATTACCTATTATTCACTCCGTGATGAAAGCCTGCTGCTCATCTCGATTCTTCTGCTTCTGACGCTCCCGCTCGGACTCAAATTTATGAAAAATGCTACGGAACGCATTTTTCAGGTAGACAGCTCCGCATTCTGGCAGAAAGTCTGGTTTATTCCATTTTCATGTACCCTGATTATCTGCGCATATAACTTTGATTTAAACATTGATACCGTCCGCAAGTTCCGTTTTATCCTCACGCGGCTCTGGCTCTTTGCCATGACAATTCTCATTTACTATGTCCTTTTGGAAGCGCTCAATGCAGTCCGCCAGCAGGCGCAGCTGGAAGAACGCGCGGCGCAGCAGGACACTCTCCTGGCGATGCAGTACACACAGTATCAGCAGCTTTCCCACCACATTGAAGAGGTACGGGAGGCGCGCCACGACCTGCGCCAGCACTTAAATCTCATCGAGCATTACCTGCAGAGTGGGAAAACGGAGGATCTGAAAGCCTATATCGAACAATACCGCATGACGCTTCCGCCGGACACCGCGCGGACCTGGTGTGAAAATTATGCGGTCAACACGATTATCAGCTATTACGGTGAGGAGGCGCGCAAGGCGTCGGTCGATTTTTCGGTCCGCATCCAGCTTCCGCCATCTCTCCCGCTGCGTGAGCCGGAGCTCTGCTCGATCTTCGGCAATCTTCTGGAAAATGCCCTCGATGCCTGTCGGGAATGTACGGACAGCGCGCCGTTTATCCGCATCTGCGCCCAGGAGGATGCCAGTCACATCGTGATCGCCGTTGACAATACCTGCTGCCATCCGCCGATCGAGGAAAATGGACGGTTCCGCTCGACCAAACATGACGGGCTCGGCACGGGAACCGCCTCCATCCGTTCGATCGCGGAACGGTATCAAGGCGTGGCGGATTTCCGGTATGAGGACGGGATCTTTTATGCATCAGTGATGTTGAAATTTGATTCTAAAATTTCTCACGGAAATCCTTGAAAAAAGATTGACTTTCATCGTGTCAGGACGCATAATATAAATAATAATCATTATCAATATTATTTAGAAAGATTGGAGTGTCGCCTATGAAAACCTTAAAATACAGCCGTCAGCGCGAATCGATCAAAGCCTGCCTGATGAGCCGGAAGGATCATCCGACCGCCGACGCCCTTTACACCAGCATCCGGGAACAGTTTCCGAATATCAGCCTTGGAACCGTTTACCGCAATTTAAACCTGTTAGTTGAGCTGGGCGAGATCCGGAAGCTGTCCTGCGGCGACGGCACGGATCATTTCGATTATGATACATCCCCACATTACCACTACGTCTGCCGCCAGTGCGGACGGGTCATGGATATTCCGATGGAAGCAACCAAGGAGCTGGAGACAGCCGCCAAAGAATTTGCGCCGGGGACGATCGACGACCATACCGTGTTTTTCTATGGGATATGCGATGAGTGTCTGAAAGGGGAAAAGCACTAAAGGTTCTGAGAATATCCAGGTTATCGATAAAAATGAAAAAATAAGAATTATTTCTATTTTTTCATTGACAAACGCAGGAATCTATGATATCTTAATATCAGTAATCATTACTGATTTCATTTAAGCCAAATAAACGATTTCGTTTTAAAAGCTCCTATGAAACAGAATGGTTGCAAGCAACTTTACTATCTATTTATTATTTCTATAAAACACGAAATTAAAAATTTATTTTAGAAAAGGAGAATTGACTATGAAGAAATTTGTCTGTACAGTATGTGGTTACGTATACGAGGGTGAGGCTGCTCCGGAGAAATGTCCAGTATGCGGCGCTCCGGCTTCCAAGTTCAAAGAGCAGTCCGGCGAGATGACATGGGCAGCTGAGCACGTAGTTGGTGTGGCACAGGGTGTCAGCGAGGATATTCTCGAAGATTTAAGAGCTAACTATGAAGGCGAGTGCAGAGAAGTTGGTATGTACCTGGCGATGGCACGTGTAGCTCACAGAGAGGGCTATCCGGAGATCGGTCTGTACTGGGAGAAGGCAGCTCACGAAGAGGCTGAGCACGCTGCTAAGTTTGCAGAGCTTCTCGGCGAGGTTGTAACTGATTCCACCAAGAAGAACCTGGAGATGCGTGTAGAGGCTGAGCACGGCGCAACCGAAGGCAAATTTGACCTTGCAAAACGTGCGAAAGCTGCTAACCTGGATGCAATCCATGACAC
>ERZ779843.1550-NODE-1550-length-26185-cov-11.158362_pt1 | contig 26185 bp, 19 predicted proteins | sample MGYA00511560_ERZ779843 | MGnify/ENA primary metagenome ERZ779843 (study PRJEB29588, sample SAMEA2158062) | human gut metagenome | biome: human gut; feature: human-associated habitat; material: faeces | place: Denmark | collected 2008/2010 ... | reverse complement strand
TTCACTCACATATACACAGGATTATCAGAAACGGCTTTCCATAATCAGAAAGGTTTTTGTACAGGAAAAGGAACTCTTTGAAAGTAGGAAGGTCAGTGACCGTATTGGCAGTATTGACCGTCATTACGTCCGCCCTATCGTAAGGGGCAAGGAGACAAAAGCTGTTGAGTTCGGTGCAAAGGTTAATAATATACAGAAAGACGGAATCTCGTTTGTCGAGCACATCTCTTTCAAGGCATTCAATGAGAGCATACGTCTAAAGGATTGTATCCGTATGCATCAGAAGTTGATGAATGTAAGGGTAAGGTGTGTGGCTGCCGATTCCATATACGCCAATAATGCCAACAGGAAGTTCTGTACAAAATATGGAATATCCACATCCTTTGTGCCCAAGGGAAGAGCGGCAAAAGATGAGCCTTTGAGGAAGGTGCTTAGAAGTGAACTCTCAAAAGAAAGGGCCACCCAGCTTGAAGGGAGCTTCAGTACTCAAAAGTAACATTACTCGCTCGCAAGGATAAAGGCACGGAACAGGAAGACGGAAATCCTGTGGATTTTCTTCGGAATACATACGGCAAATGCCATACTGATGATTGAAAAGATCAGGAACAGAACGGTGAAAGCAGCATGATATGAGTTTACTGAAAGAATCAGAAGAGGTCAGCAGACTTCTTCCAGAACTTCATATCTTGCCCGATAAGAGTATATTAGAATATACAGAAAAATGACAATAAAAATGGCATATGAAGTGATTATACTCTATAATCTTCAGATGCCATTGTAGTTTGCAGGGACATTTACTGAATATTCCTATGTAGTAAAATTTTACCTATATTCCGACTAGTAATAAAGGGGGATAAACATACTTTTAGTTTTTTCCTTTTCCAGGTGGCAAGGATAGTTGTGAAAAGTTAAAAATAGGTTAAAATATACATATATATTTTTTATATTGAAGTATAAATCTAAATTTGCGGCATGAGTTAACGTTAACGCACTTTTTTAATGATAATATATATCATTAGTGTCTACTAAAAAATCATAGAAGTTCTTTGAAATTATTGAAATTCATTTGTTGTAATCAGTTTTAGATTCCTGAGACTTGAATTTAACTTTGCGGTCAAAATCAGACCGTTATGTTTAAAGATGAGTATGTCTTTGCCCAATTAGTCAAGTTCCTTGATTACGAGAAATTCAAATACATCGTGAAGAAATATGATGGCAACAGATATGCTAAGAGTTATACTTATTGGAATCAGCTACTTACGATGATGTTCGGACAACTCTCCAATCGAGAGAGCCTTCGAGATCTGATTGTTGCTATGGAAGCACATGCAGGTAAACTCTACCGTCTTGGAATCGGAAAGTCTGTAACACGAAGTAACCTTAGTAAAGCTAATGAGCAGTGTGACTACCGTATCTTCGAGGAGTATGCAATATTCATGATATCCGAAGCTCGCAAGCGCAGGATTGATAAAATCTTCGAACTTGAGGTCATGTTTACGCATTTGACTCTACTACGATTGACCTGTATCTGTCGGTGCTTAAATGGGCTAAATTTCGTAAACATAAAGGTGAAATAAAGATGCCATGCTCTGCGATATTGAGGCGGAAGTACCTGCATTTGTGCATATTACACCTGCCAATGTTTACGATTCAAAGGCTATGCCTGAGATATCATACGAACACGGAGCACATTACATATTCGACCGTGGATATAACGATTTTAGTAACCTCTATACGATAAACCGCATAGGTGCTTTTTTCGTTGTTCGAGCCAAAACGAATGCGCGAATCAAACCAAAAACTGGAAACGAAGATTGCCGAGCGGTGTGATTTCTGATGTAATTGGAGTCTTTACGGTTTATAAAAGTTCCAAGGACTACCCGGAAGAAATTAGAAGACTAATCGTTGAAGACCCCAGAAGACGGTACACGATACATCTTCCTGACGAACAATCCTGACGCTTCGGCTGAGTTAATATAGTTACTTTACCGAAACTGATGGAGTGTTGAGCTATTCTTCAAATGGATAAAACAACACCTTAAGATTAAGAAATTTTGAGGAACATCAGAAAATGCTGTACGCATACAAATCTATTGTGCTATAATCACTTACTGCTTGGTTGCAATGGTACAGTACGATATGAAATTGGAACGTAGCATCTACGAGTTTTTTCAGATTCTTGGAATCTCGCTTACCGACAAAACACATCTGCGTAACTTATTCGACAAATCGAATTTCAAAAATGTCAAAGACCGCTATGGTTCAAGTGAACCGAATTTATTTAATTTTTAACCATGTCCATTTTTAGTGGGCAGTAGTTTATATATATTATATATAGCAACCGTTAATTAATACTAATATTTATGATTAAATTATTAAAAAGCAAATGGGCTCTATTTATAGGATTAAGTTTTATGGAGCTATCTTTTTTTTCTGCCCAAGATGTCATGGCATCTAGTTCTATTTTTAGCGAAATCAAAGTTGCAGATGACCAGATAAAAATTTCTGGGAAAATAGTTGATACAGCAGGAGAACCTCTTATTGGTGCAACAATTGTTGTTAAGGGTAATGCGACCAAAGGTACTATTACCGACGTCAATGGTAACTTTTCTCTTGTCGTTGATAGTGATTGTGTTATTTTGATTTCAAGTGTTGGTTATGCCGATAAGGAAATTACAGCTTCTAAGTTGCAAGGTATGACAATTATTTTGGAAGAGGCATCAGAGTTGGTAGATGAAGTGGTTGTTGTGGGATATGGTACGAAGAAAAAAAGAGACCTCACAGGTTCGATTGGTTCAATCAGTGCGAAAGAGCTGAAGAATACTCCAGTAAAAGATGTACTATCTGCAATGCAAGGTAAAGTGGCAGGTGTGCAAATTACTACGGCTTCTGGTGCTCCCGGTGACGGAATTACTGTGCGTGTACGCGGTTTCTCTTCTTTGAATTCAGGCAATGAACCTTTATATGTTGTTGACGGAGTCCCTATTGAAACGACTTCGACTACTTTGCTGAATGTAAGTGGTAGCCGTGGCTTGAGCCCTTTGTCCTATCTTAGTCCCAATGACATTGAATCCATTGAAATATTGAAAGATGCGGCTTCTGCTTCCATCTACGGCTCACGTGCGGCGAATGGCGTTGTTCTCATTACCACCAAGAAAGGAATGAAAGGCAAGGCTAAGGTGGATGTCAACGCATCGTTTGGCATTAGCAATATCACAAGAAAACTGAGTGTGTTGAATGCCAACCAATGGAGAGAGGCTATCTTGGAAGGATATGCAAACTATGATAAGATAATAGGAAGAACAACTGATATTAGCTGGAGCGTGATTGATGCGTATAATCCGCTTAACAGAGGGGATGAAGATTGGCAGTCTTTAATGTATCGCACGGCTTATGAGAAGCAGGTAGGTCTATCGGTTTTGGGCGGCAATGAGTCGTTGCGCTATTCGGTGAACGCGTCTTATTTGGATCAGGACGGAGTGTTGCTCGGCTCTAATTACAAGCGTATCACGGCTCGTTCCAATACGGAGTATGATGTGACTAAGTTCCTGAAAATAGGTACGAATGTCTCATACGTACATGGAGTAAACGACCGTGTGGCATCCGAAGGTATGGGTAATAAGTCGTTGGTTGTGGCTATCATTACACGTCCGCCTACTTATTCATTGACATACCCTGACGGCAGTTATTTCGGCTATATGAATGGCAAGCGTAATCCCGTTGCCATGGCAGAAGAGGTAACCAATCTGTGTACGTCGGATCGCCTCACCGGCAATGCTTTTGCAGAAATCAGTTTCCTGAAACACTTCAAGTTCAAAAGCAACATCAGTGTGGACATTGAGACTATGAAGGAAGACGAGTTCTTCCCCACTACGGTAGATTATCGCGAAGGATATAATACGGGAGCTGTGCGTGTGTCGCAGCATACTACTTGGACTAACGAGAATTTCTTTACGTACAACCAGACATTCAAAGAAGACCATAATGTAAGCGGATTGTTGGGATTCAGCCAGCAGGCATGGCGGACCACCGTTACGGGATTGGACGGAATGTATTTTCCGACCGACGACTTGATAACACTGAATGGAGCCGGACAAATCTCGGGACAAAATTGTAATGTGGCTTATGCTCATGCCATGGCATCGTTCTTCGGTAAGGTAAGTTATGACTATAAGAGCAAATATCTGTTTGAAGCAAACCTACGTGCGGACGGCTCTTCCCGTTTTGGTAAGAACAACCGTTTCGGATATTTCCCTTCCGCATCGGCTGCCTGGCGCGTATCTGCCGAGCCTTTTATGAAAAAACTGAGTTTCATCAATGATGCGAAAATCAGATTCAGTGTCGGACAGACCGGTAATGAGGCTATTGACAATTATGTGGCACAAGGAGTCCTTCTTCCTAATAATAATTATCTTACCAATTCCGGTGTCGCTCCGAGTAAAATGCCCAATGAGGACCTGACTTGGGAAACGACTACTCAATATGACCTTGGTGTGGATTTGTCTTTCTTTAATTCGCATTTGGACTTTACATTTGATGCCTATCTGAAAAGAACGAAAGATTTGCTTTATACTGTTCCCTTGCCCAATACGACAGGGTTTTCTTCGGTACAACGCAATGTGGGAACAATGGAAAACAAGGGGTTGGAGTTTACGCTTACTTCGCGTAATGACTTTGGAGATTTCCATTGGACATCAAGCCTGAATATAAGCATGAACAGAAATAAGGTCATTGACTTGCCGGATGAAGTCATGACAAATGGTTACATCGACAGTGGTAGTTTCCAGATTTTGAAAGAGGGGGAACCAATAGGTGTGTTCTATGGATTCAATGCGGAAGGAATTTATTCTCGTGACGAAGACAATGTGAATCAGGTACGCCATAACAGTGTGAACGGCTATGTCTTTAAAGGTGGTGATGTCAAATTCACGGATTTGGATAATAACAATGTCATAGACAGCAATGACCGGATGATTATAGGTAACCCGCATCCTGATTTCACCGGGGGCTTTACGAATGAGTTCTCCTATAAGAACTTCAGCCTGAATGCCTTCTTGCAATTCAGCTATGGAAATGACATCTATAACAACGTAGCATATTACAGGAATGATATTTTCAGTTACAACAATATTAGTAGAGAGGCGTTTGACAATCGCTGGAAAGAGCAGGGCGATGTGACTTCTTATCCGCGTATCGTACGCAATGACCCGATGGGCAATAACTCAAGGGGTCAAAGCAGATGGGTTGAAGACGGTTCTTACCTGAAACTGAAGTCCGTTACCCTTTCCTATAATTTCCCTAAACGGTTGATAGAGAAAATTCATTTGGATAACCTGAAATTGTATGTGACAGGCCACAACCTGATTACCTGGACTAAATATTCGGGATATGATCCTGATGTGGATTCTTTCGGCGGTCTTAACATTGGTGTTGATTATGGAGCATATCCGCAATGCCGTTCATTTCAATTTGGGATAAATATTGGTTTTTAAAAAAAATGGATTAATTATGAAAGCATTTGTTAATATTATATTGATATCGGTTTTTGCACTCCTGCAATCATCATGTATTGACTCGTTGTTGGACAAGAAGCCTGAAAGTGAGTATTCTACCGAAAATTTCTATACGACTCCGGCGCAAGTCAAATCGGCTTTGATAGGATGTTATTCGCAGTTGCAATCGGCGATGAGAACCAATTTCGCTTATTGGGGCGAAGGACGCGCCGATAATGTGAAAATCAAGCATACGGGTGAAACGTCGTTCTTGCATAATAACAATCTTGATGCCAGCCTCTCTTCCGCAGATTGGACGGCATTGTATACGTTGATAAGCCGTGCCAATTATGTTATCAAGTACATCCCGAATGTTTTTTCCAGTGCTGATACGGAGGGACAACGTTATATGGCTGAAGCTAAGGCGCTGAGGGCATTGGCATATTTTTATCTGGTGAGAATATGGGGCGATGTGCCTTTGATAACAGAGCCGTATACGACTGCGGACAATGGTATGTTCGTGACCCGCACGGATAAAGAAAAGGTACTGGACTTCATGGTGGAGGAATTGAAATACTCGGCTGCATATTGCAAAGCGGAGCTCGGTGGAGATAATAACCGTATAATGTTTACTCAAGGTGCTGCCAATGCTCTTCTGGCTCAGATATATATGTGGCGTAAAAATTATGATGAGGCTATAAAGGCTGCCGACCTGGTGTTAGGGAATAAGTTGTATTCATTGGTGAAGACTATGACGGATTGGAGTGCCATGTTCAGTCAAGGCTGTTCTTCTGAATCCGTTTTTGAGGTAGCCTATAGCGATGACCAGACCAATAGCCTGCGAGCGCTTTACGCTTTGGGGAATGATGCCCAATATACTCCATCTGCAAACTTTGTGGCTTCTTTTGAAAGTGGTGACTTAAGAAAGGAATATATTTTTAATGTTACACAAGCAGAGCCGACAATGGTGTGGAAATTCTTCGGAAAAGATTTTAATGATGAAAGCGCAGATAAGTCGAAACAGAATATTCTCTTAATGCGTTTGGCCGATATTATGTTGCTGAAAGCCGAGGCTTTAAATAAAAAAGGTGGAACGGCAAACGTGACGGCTGCGTTGAAACTTCTGGATCCTATCCGTGAACGTGCCGGCTTGAATCCGCTTACGGAAACAGAAGCGGTCAGCCAGTATGGTTCTGTAGAAGATGCCATTCTTCATGAAAGATCTATAGAGTTATGTTTTGAAGGACATCGCTGGTTTGACTTGGTAAGAACGGGTAAGGCTATTTCAACAATGCAGCCTATCAATAACTTGAGTGATGAGAGAAATCTGCTTTGGCCCATTGCCACGACATCTTTGAACAAGAATCCCCAGTTGGAACAGAATGAATATTACAGAAATAAATAGAACCATTTAATACCATATAATTATGAATGTAGTTAATAATAAACTGTTTGGAATACTGTTGTGCCTGCTGGCAATGCTTCCATTCATGGTTTCATGTGAAATTCAGGATGATTTTTCGTATGAAACATCCATAACTCCGGAAGATCCTCTGTTTGATGGAACGGCTTGGAAGTTCATTCAAGACAATGCCAAGGAGGGAGAATATAAATTATTGGAGGAAGCTATCAAGTTGACTAATCTGCAAAGTCTTTATGAGCAGAATGATAAAAGGACGTTTGTGTTGCCACTTGATGTGGCGTTTACTGAATGGCTTAAAGGCAATAATTTCAATTCTTTGTCAGAGGTTGACGTAGATGTATTGGGTGAACTTCTAAAGTATAACATTGTCAAAGGAGAGTACAATTCTTCAGTTCCTGCTTATTTTGAAAAGGACATTCAATTTGAGTTTGAGACAGAAGCTGCCGGTAAGAATATATTCTTCTCACATGATTCTAATTATCGTATAAACATTAATAAAGGAATGAACATAGGTGCTTCTGTTGAGGTATATCTGTCAAATATCGTTCCTGTTAATGGTGTTATCCATGCTACCAAAGTTTTGGTAGAATACAAGCCTTAATTGATTTGATAGCATTACAATCATAGTATGAGTGGTGTTAAGAAGCGTCTTGTACTATGATTGTAATTGCCAAGAATTTATTTATTAAGCATTTTCAAATATGGTATTAAAAAGATATTTCTTGTTTGTAGCGGCTGTAGTCACAATAAGTGCGGTGGTTGCGTCTGACATTGATGGCATAAAGCAACGATTCCCTTTTTATCAATATGCTTTAAAGTATAATTTCGGTGATTTCATGCCCAAAGACCAAGGGGGGAAATTTGTACAAGTTGAGGTGCTTGGCACAGAAGATGATATTCAGATAGTCCAAAAGATAAGAAATGGGGCATTGCAAGCTGTGTATGGCAATCCTATAGGATGGGAGAAATATGAGAAGACGGAAATAGAAAAAAGTGTTTGGGTGAACAGGTTCTATTATCTCCCTTCTTTCGCTCGGATGTACTATCTTACTAAGAATAAATCGTATGTTGCTGACATGATGGATATCATAAAGGAATGGGACGAGCGTAATCCTAAAGTCAACAATGCAGAGCGGCGTACTTATAACTGGAGGGATATGCAAGTTGCATGGAGATCCATTCATCTGTCGTGGTGCTATTATCTGGCCTATGATGCCTTGTCGGTAGCGGACAAGAAAGTGATATTGGATTTGCAACAAAAGCACGTGGAGGTTTTGTTGTCCGGATTCGCAAAACAAAAGCTGAATGATTTCAACCACCAGTCTCACGGTGCTTTGGCAATGCTGTATGTTGCTTGTCTGTTTCCGGAACTTGATGAAACCAAATCTTTGGAAAAGAATGCTATCAGAATCCTGGAACATCATTTGAACCATGCGCATTATCAAGACGGTGGGAATGTAGAGCAGATGTTCGGTTATTATCCTTTCCAAACAGCTATTTTTAGAGATGCGTATATGCTGTGCAAAAGAAATGGGATTGCAATGCCTGATGGAACGCTCAATATGTTACATAAGATGGCAAAATATATGTCCGACGTGGCACAGCCTGATTTTACCATGCCTGCTATTAATGATTCATATCCGATGGATGTTCTTACATCATTGACTATTCTGAGTGAAATTTTAGACAAAGATTATACAGGGAACAGTTCGGTGTCCGAATTTTATCCAGATACACAGATTGCGGTTATGCGCAATTGTAATGAAAGAAATTCATGGTATGCGTTGGCTAATCCGGCAAAGCGAATAGGTTCTCATGCGCATGCTGGACGACTCTCTTTTGTAATGTGGTGTAACCGGAAACCTTTGCTGATTGAAGCCGGGTGTTGCAATTATGATAAACGAATCAAAAACCAATGGTATCGGACAAGCAAGGCACATAATACAGTCTTGATTGATGGTCAACAGGATGTAGAATCTTCATCTGCTGCTGAATATGCGAAGATGCGCTACACCGAGAATAAAATAACAAAATGGGAAAAATCGGATAAACACGTGTATTGTCAAATGACCTCTTTTGCGGATGACCCGACAAACAATGGCGTGAAATGGAGCAGAAACATTATATTGTCGAATGGGGAATTTGCTCTGATAGTGGACAATTTTGATGCAAAGGATTATCATAAGTATGATATATTATTCCACTTACCGCCTATTGAAGCAAATGTTTGCTCTTCCGATGGAGTCGTAAAGCTATATCGGGATTCGACAGTATCGGTGATTCCCTCTTTACCTTCTAAAGGCACAAGCGTGGGGATTTCTTATGAATATGTCTATTTGGGCGGTGAAGACTATAAGGCTCCTATGTTGACTTATAGCTCAGAAAAGAACGGGACTTTTACAAAGGCGTTTGTGATTGCTCCTGCTGAAACATTTATTCAAAAAGTGTATCAGCAGGAAACCTCTGACGGCATAGGAATTACAGTTGAGAAAAAAGATGGTAAGTCTGTTCTCTTTTTGTTGAAGAATGATGCTTCGAAAGAGTTTGTTTTTGGAAAATATCGAACAACAAAATCATTGCAAATTATCGAATTATGATAAATATAAAGCATTTATTTGTGCTATTGTTGGCAGTGTCTGTCCAATTGAATGCACAGGACGCAAAAGATAATCGTCAGATTAACTTTCCCAAGGTAGAAGAACACGTAAAGAAGATGCCACCCAAAGACAAAGTTTGGGTTTTTCTGATGGCTGGTCAGTCTAATATGGCGGGCAGGGGGATTGTGGAAGCGGAAGATACTCTTTCGAATAGTCGTATCATTACTTTGAACAAAAACAAAGAGTGGATATATGCAAAAGAGCCTCTTCATTTTTACCAACCGGCATTGACAGGTTTGGACTGTGGGATGTCTTTCGCAAATGAACTGTTAAAGCGTGTGCCTGAAGATGTGACAATCGCTATTGTGCCCTGTGCTGTTGGAGGAAGTTCCATAGACAAATGGTTGTTTGATGTGCCGTTTAAGAATATGCAACTGCGTAGTAATTTGGAAGAACGAACTGCCTATGCTAAGCGGTTTGGTGAAATTAAGGCAATACTTTGGCATCAGGGGGAAAGCGATGCGATGGATGATAAGATCCCGGTGTATGCTGATAAACTAAAGGAAATGTTCCGTTTGATGCGTGGCTATTCAGGAAATGAGCGGCTCCCTATTCTGACAGGTAAGTTGGGAGCATATTCCGACCCCGAGAAATACGCACCGAGATGGGAACGAATAAGCGCAATAATAGAAGAAGTGGCAGATGCAGATCCATACACCTATTTGGTCAAGACAAAAGATTTAACTTCTAATCCGGATAAAATACATTTTGATGCGCGCTCTCAAAGGAAGTTGGGAAAGAGGTTTGCCAAACAATATAAGAAACTGATTAAATTACCATGAAAAGATTAATAGTATTATTAATAGTAATATTGAATGTTTTTTCAATATGTGCTACACAGAGAATAAAGTTAATTCCTTATCCTAATTACTTGATGGAACAAGTTGGTGAGTTTGTTTTTAAAAATAAGCTTACTGTCAATATGCCTTCTTCTGCGGATAGTGAATTGAAATACTTCGCCCAAGTATTGGCTAATGAGAAATTTGTAGAGTTGTCGAAAGCAAAGCACGCCGATGTTTCGTTTGAGAAAGTAAATGGTATGGGAAAAGAGGCATATGAATTGTATATCGGGAAAGATGGCGTAAAAGTTCTGTATACTTATAATAGCGGTTGCTTCTATGCGATTCAAACTTTGCAGCAATTAATGCAACTGAAGGGTGATGGTTCTTATGCGATGCCGGCTTGTGTGATTAAAGATCAGCCTAACTATGTATGGAGGTCGTTCATGTTGGATGAATCCCGTCATTTTAAGGGCAAGATATTTGTAAAGCAAATGTTGGATCAAATGGCGTACATCAAGATGAATGTTTTTCATTGGCATTTAGTGGATGATCAGGGTTGGCGTATACAGATAAAGAAATATCCCAAACTGACAGATGTCGGAGCATGGAGAGACAGTACGCAGATAGCCCGTGTTCCTAAAGGTACGACACCTAAGTTTTACCCTTATGCTCATGGTGGTTTTTATACGCAGGATGACATTAAAGAGATTGTCACTTATGCTGCAGAACGCCATATAACGGTTGTTCCTGAAATAGAAATGCCGGGGCATGCTTGTGCTGCTATCGCTGCTTATCCTTGGTTGTCCTGTACGAATGAGGAAATAGAGGTGAATTGCAGGTTTGGCATTTTTAAGCCGACTTATAACGTAGCAGATGAACGAGTGTTTACATTCTTTCAGGATGTTTTGTCGGAGGTCATGGAACTGTTCCCTTCTAAGGTTATTCATATTGGAGGCGATGAGGTGAAATACGACCAATGGTTGGCTGATGATGCTGTAAAGGCGTTGATGAAAGAAAAGAATTTCAAGTCTCCATCGGATTTGCACGTTTATTTTGTGAATAAGATTTCTAAATTCATTGTGGCAAAAGGATATAGAATGATGGGCTGGAATGATATTTTAGGGAAAAATGTGCATGAGTGGGCAGAAACGGAAACGGCACAGGAGAAATTGTCTTCCAGTACGATTGTCCATTTTTGGAAAGGTCAGCCGGATTTGTTGGTAGATGCCATAAAGAAAGGCTACAGCGTGGTCAATTCCAATCATTGGGATACTTATTTGGACTATACATATAAGGTTACTCCTTTGGAGAAATCCTACAATTTTTCGCCATTGCCCAAAAGTATCTCATCGGAATATAAAAAGAATGTATTAGGATTTGGATGTCAGATGTGGAGCGAATATATACCGAAAGTGACAGATGCATACAGGCAAATCTTTCCCCGCATAGCTGCTTATGCCGAGGTGGGATGGACGAATGATGACGTGAAAGATTTTAGTCGTTTCTCTGACAATCTGAAGGAACTTAAAAAATATTGGGATGGTAAAGGTATTGTTTATTGGGAAAATTAAAAAAATATGAAGAATATTGTTTTGCTGTTTGTGGTGTCTATTGCGGTTTCATCATGTGGACTTAATAATCATAACGGGAAAGCAGAAGCTATTCCTTATGCTGACCTTTTAATTTTTAATGATGAGTTTACAGAAAACGAGCTTGATACGACAAAGTGGTCTTATAGGAAACTGGGTAAAAGAAATGCTGCAATTAATACCAAGGATGCCATAGACATAAAAGATGGTAAACTTACCATTAAAGTATATAGCGAAAAACAGGAAGATGGGACATACAAGCATTATACTTGCCAGTTGGGAACTGAAGGAAAATTTGACAACACGTTCGGTTACTATGAGGCAAGGATAAAGTTCAGTCCGATTTCCGGTAGTTGGGGAGCTTTTTGGATACAAACCCCGACGTTCTATAAAACTGGGGTGAATGCAGAACAAGCGGGCGTTGAAATCGATATCATTGAACGCAGGGCGGAAGACAAGGAAAGAAATGATATGTCAGACCAAATAGGCAATGCGCTTCATTGGATGGAAAATGGAGAATTGAGGAGCAGGTCGTTAAGGGCTGACAGTATGAATGTTGGTGTGAGATATCACATTTATGCAGTAGAATGGAACGCCGATGGATACGTGTTTTATTATGATAATAAGCCGCTGCATATTATCCCCCCTACGGAAGTTCCTGTTTCTAAGGCATTGCAATATGTTATTTTGAGTTGCGAAGTACGGGATAACTGCTGGACCGGACACATTCCTGAAGAAGGTTATGGAGACAAGGAACATACATCTTCGTATATGGAGGTGGATTATGTACGTGTTTACTCAAGAAACCCTTATAAATAGAAATAGATATGCAAGCATTGAATGGTGGAAGATTGGCTTCTCTTGATATTCTTCGAGGATTTGATATGTTTTTTATCATGGGTTCACCTATTATATTTAAAGCCTTAGCGAAAATAACCGATTGCGAACCTTTTATTTGGATTTCTGTCCAAATGAAACACTGCGCATGGGATGGGTTTGCCTGGATGGACTTGGTGTTTCCACTGTTTTTATTTATTTCAGGCATTACGTTCCCGATTTCATACAATAAAAATATTTGTAAGCCGGATTATAATAAAGAAGCTTTTTATAAGCATATTTTAAAACGGGTTATTGTTTTGATTGTATTGGGTATGTTGTACAATGGTTTATTATCCACCTTGAGCTTTTCGGAAAACAGGTATTGCAGTGTATTGGGCAGAATTGGCGTTGCATGGGGAATCGCGGCATTCATTTATATGGGGGTGGCGTCTAAAATAAAGCAACTGATTATATTAATTTCTATTTTGATAGGATATTGGTTGGTTTTCCTGTTGTTCAAAGCTCCTGATGCAACTCTTGATGCCCATTACTTATCGCCTGAAGGCAATATTGCAGGTTATATGGATAGGCTTTTGATACCCGGGCGTCTTTATATGAAAAATTTGTATGAGGCAGAAGGGGTTTTGAGCACAATACCGTCTGTGGCAACAGCGATGTTAGGAATGTTTTTGGGTGATTATATGGTTTTTTCTAAAGATGCTCCTTTAAAAAAGACAAGGACGATTTTGTTGTTGGGTGGGATATTAATGCTTTTAGGATGGTGCTGGGGGATGGTTTATCCTATAAATAAGACTTTGTGGTCAAGTTCCTTTGTGCTTTTTGCTGGAGGATTATCGGCTGTATTGTTTACACTTTTTTATTGGATTTTTGATGTAAAGATGTGTTGCAGTTGTGTTGGCTTGTTCTTCAAAGTTATAGGTATGAATTCGATATTTATTTATCTTCTTCAGAAGATTGTTAGTTTCAATGATGTATCACAGTTCTTCATCAAGGGTATATGTAACTATTTGCCCGATAATTATGACTTGTTATTATTAGGATTGACAAGGGTCACACTGTGTTGGTTAATCTTGTATTTTATGTATAAAAGGAACATTTTTTTCAAAGTTTAATATAGATTTTTAGTTATGTCACAACAATTTCAAAAGCAGTTTAAGACACCGATTGTTCCTCTGCTGATAATCGGAGCTCTATTTTTCATATTCGGTTTTGTCTCATGGGTTAATGCAATATTAATTCCTTATTTTAAGATTGCTTGTGAACTGTCTCATATCCAGGCTTATCTGGTAACATTGGCCTTTTATATCGCTTATTTGGTAATGGCCATACCTGCCTCTTGGCTGTTAAATAGATATGGTTTTAAGAAAGGAATGATGATAGGCTTATGGTGTATGTCTTTAGGTGCCTTGTTTTTTGTGCCGGCAGCTTTGACACGCACTTACGGGATGTTTTTGACCGGATTATTTGCCATTGGTACAGGTTTGTCTGTTTTGCAGACGGCAGCCAATCCTTATGTGACTGTCATCGGCCCTATTGATAGTGCGGCTAAGCGCATCAGTATAATGGGATTGTGTAATAAATTTGCAGGCATCATCTCTCCTTTGATATTTGCTACTATTATCCTTAAGTCGACAGATAGTGAATTGTTTGCTCAATTGAATGATGGAGTGCTTACCGGCATGGCACGTGAAGCGGCTTTGGATGAATTGATAAGAAGAGTGATATTCCCTTATTCGGTACTTTCTCTATTTTTATTTTTATTTGGTATTTTCATTAAGAAATCTTCTTTGCCTGAGATTGAACCTGAAAAGCAAAACAATTCGGGAACATCGGTTGCTTCAAGAAGTTCGGTTTTGCAATATCCTTATTTGGCTCTTGGTGTATTGGCCATTTTTTTCCATGTAGGTTCGCAAGTTATTGCGATTGATACGATTATTGGTTATGCACAATATATGGGAATGGATTTAATAGAGGCAAAGACTTTTCCATCTTATACGATGACGTGTACTTTGATTGGCTATTTCATAGGAGTACTATTGATTCCACGTGTCTTATCTCAGAAGACTGCTTTGCAGATTTGCACAGTTTTAGGAATGCTCTTTTCTTTGTGTGTATTATTGCTTGATTTTAATGTGAATATTTTAGGTCATCAATCAAATGTCTCGATTTGGTTCTTATGTTTGATGGGATTGCCCAATGCTTTAATCTATGCGGGAATTTGGCCGTTGGCAATCCATGGCTTAGGTAGATTTACAAATTTAGGCTCTTCAATGATGGTCATGGCTCTTTGCGGTAATGCTTTCCTTCCCATTATCTATGGATATTTTGCTGACCAGTTGGGAGTCCGAATGGCCTATTGGGTATTAATCCCATGCTTTTTGTATTTGATATTTTTTTCATTCAAAGGATATAAAATAGAAAAGTGGTAATTTTTAGAATAAAAGCGTATGAATAAGTTGGTTATACATAATGCTAAGGTCATTACGCCTGCTTCGGTGACCGATTTGAGTAGCGTGTTAATAGAAGACGGTATAATAAAGGTAGTCCAAGCAGGGAAAATGGAGGTGGAAAATGCAGAATATGTTGATGCGTGTGGCAACTATCTTTCTTCCGGTTTTATTGATTTGCATACGCATGGTGCTGGAAATGCGGATTTTATGGATAATTCTGTTGAGGCGTGCCTTACTATAGCAAGTACTCATGCCAAACATGGAACTACGTTGCTGTTTCCTACTACTTTGACAAGTACCGATGAAGAGCTTTTTTCTTTCTTTGAGATTTATAAAAAAGCTAATGCAATGGAATATAATGGTGCTGCCTTTGGAGGAATTCATCTTGAGGGACCCTATTTCTCATATAAATATCGTGGAGCACAGGACCCGCGCTTTTTGAAGAATCCAAATCCGGATGATTATGAAAGGATTATGGAACGGGCTGATGGGAATATAGCGTGTTGGAGTGTTGCTCCAGAATTACCAGGAGCTATAGAATTTGGTAAAATATTGATAAAAAAAGGAATAAGGCCCTCTATCGGACATACAGAAGCTACGTATGATGATGTCTTAAAGGCGTATAAGGCAGGATTTCGTTCGATGACTCATTTTTATTCAGCCATGGAGGGCATTACAAGAAAAAATGCAATGCGTTATGCCGGTTGTATTGAAGCCGGATATCTTTTGGAAGATATTGATGTTGAGATTATTGCAGATGGTATCCATGTCCCTAAGCCGTTGCTTGAATTGGTTTTAAAAATAAAAGGGTGTGAACATATAGCTTTGGTTACGGATTCGATGAGGGCCGCGGGTATGCCTGAAGGCAAAAGTATCTTGGGAAGCCTGAAAAATGGGCAAGAAGTCCTTGTGGAAGATGGGGTTGCCAAAATGCCGGACCGGACAGCATTTGCTGGCAGTGTGGCTACTGCTGATAGATTGGTTAGGACGATGGTGAAAATTGCTGGATTACCGGTTTGGCAGGCGGCTCAAATGATGACGGAAACACCTGCCAGAATTGCAGGTTTAGGCGATAAGAAAGGGGCTATAAAGCCAGGTTATGATGCCGATTTAGTGATATTTGATGATAATATAGATGTTAAGGCATCTTTTATTAAAGGTAAGAATATATACAATAAATTTTAAAACAGTATTTATATGAATTTCAAGAAAGACAATTTGGTTATATCTGTTTCTGATAACAGACTTATTATGGGGCAAACAGCAGCTAAAGATGCTGCCGAGTATATTAGTAAAGTATTGGAGAATAGTACAGAAATGAATATAATATTTGCCGCAGCTCCTTCACAGGATACATTTTTAGCTTCATTGATTACGTATGATGTTGAGTGGGGAAAAATAAATGCTTTCCATATGGATGAGTATATCGGATTGGCAACGGATGCTCCTCAGCGTTTTGGCAATTATCTTAATACACAGATTTTTAGTAAGGTTCCTTTTAAGTCAGTTAATTATTTATCGGGCAGTGATGCTGAAACTGTAATGAAGAAATATCATCCTTTGTGGAACGGAACCACTCCCTTGGTTACTTTTATGGGAATAGGAGAGAACGGGCATATCGCGTTTAATGATCCTCATGTAGCTCGGTTTAATGACAGTGAATACATCAAGGTGGTCAGCTTGGATGATACATCTAGGATGCAACAGGTGCATGACGGTTGTTTTCTCTCTTTTGAGGATGTTCCTGCAACTGCATTGACTCTTACTATTCCGGCTTTGATGAGCAGCCAACGTATATTCTGCGTTGTTCCCGGTAAGAACAAGGCAAATGCTGTAAAAGAAACAGTTCAAGGAGAAATTGCAGAAAGTTGTCCTGCCTCCATATTAAGGACTCATAATAACGCTACATTGTATTGTGACAAAGATAGTGCTCAATATTTATTATAATAAGAAATGGGTATGAATAAGGTATATTTAATTATTCTATTCCTTTGTTTGTCATTTGAAGCAGTAGGAAAGAATAATAAAGGCGATTTTGAAATAAGGGGATTCCATATAGACCTTCGTGATGAGGTCATGACAATGGAAGGGCTGAGAAAAACTGCATACGAATTATCGCAAATTGGATTGAATACGCTTATCATGGAGTGGGAAGCAACGTTCCCGTATACGGAGAATGCCACGTTGTGTAATCAGTTTGCTTACACCAAAGATGAAGTGCGTTCTTTCATTAAGTATTGTGATTCTTTATCAATAGATGTCATCCCGTTGCAAAACTGTTTTGGACATTCTGAATACATACTGCGGCATGATAGGTATGCTCATCTTAAAGAAGACAGGAAAGAGGTATCCCAAATATGCCCCTTGAAGATTGATGAATGCAAAGAGGTGTTCAGAGATCTTTTTAGGGAAATGGTAGAGCTGCATCCTTCGAAATATTTACATATCGGTGGTGATGAAACGTATTTATTGGGACATTGTAAAAAATGCGCAGCTAAGGCTGAAAAAGAAGGAAAGTCCAAGTTGTTTGTTGATTATGTAAAGGTGATGTGCGAATTGGCAAAAGAATTTGGCAAGACGCCGATACTTTGGGCTGATATAATCTTAAAATATCCCGAAGCTGTAAGCGAGTTGCCTAAAGATGCCATTTTTGTAGACTGGAATTACGGATGGAAAAGAGATTATTTTGGCAATATGGATAATTTGTTCAAAGCCGGTGTCTCATTTTGGGGGGCACCGGCCATAAGAAGCCATCCGGATAATCTTTATTTGACGAAGTGGGAAACCCATTTTAATAATCAAAGAGATTTTATCCCTTATGCTCGTGAAGCAAAATATAAGGGAATGGTTATGACTTCATGGTCTACTTCCGGTACGTACGGTTATAAGTATGACACTAATTGGGAAGTTATCGATATGTATCCTGTAAGGCACGTATATCCTCTTTCCGGATTTCGTATTTTGCTGGCGGCTTACGGAGAATCGGTAAATTCAACGGAAGTGTTCAATCCGGAACTATTTGTAGAGAAGTATGCGGTTGAACGATTTGGATTGAATAATCATGAAGCCAAGACTCTTTGGTATATCTTGAAATATCCTCAGGAGGTGATTATTCGTGGTAAAGACAGAAATGGTAAAAATGTTTCTGATATCAAAGATGAAGCCATAGTGTTACAAAATAAAATGTCTACATTACTTCCTCATAAGAATGTTAAAGAATTTGAGCATCTTCGTTTAATGCTTGACTTACGTGTAGAGTACTTGAAATTTAAGACTGTAGAGGCTAAGTTTCAGAGTAGTTCATTTACTCGGAAGGATGCTTCCAAACTTTTAGAATGCACAAAAAAGTTGATGTCTGCAGCAGAGTTACTGAATGCAAGGTTTTATTTGTTAAACAAGGGCTTTATTCATGATGAAGAAATTGAAAGGATGAATAAAGATAGAGTAAGTAAATTACATTCTTTATATGAAATACTAAAAAAACTAACCTAATTTCATGTATTACAATTTAGTCTATATGCTTAATATCAATAGTCAGTTAAGAAATTAACCAAGTCTAAGCAACTTTGGCCGTAAATAAAATGAGTTCTTTGAAAAGTTTGTCAATAACTTGTGGGTCTGGGCTAATACCGGACACGCAAATAAATCGTTCAAGCATATAAGCATTGTGTATGATTGACTTACATGAAGATATGGAAAATATCATTCCTTGTCTCTTGTATGCCGCTTTGGCTAAATTGATAGTCATGAGTGGCGCATTGAAATAAAAAGTTAACTATCTAAAGCTTTTGCCTATAAGATGTTCGTTGATGATTGAATCATTGAATACAAATCGGTCGAAAGTTTCGTTTTCAAAAACTTACAGTGTGTCTATTCTGAAAAACGTCCATAACCTACCCAATTGAAGGAAATTGATACGATTCGGTATAGCCATGAAGGTCTTTTTTTAATTTGGTATATTTACAACTGATTTGAAAGCCGACCAGCACTTAGATTGGTATTGTATAAGGAGTGTTTCTTTAGTCATAATCAGAAGAGTTTATAGATTTATAATTTGCTAAAAAACAAATTATGCAAATATATTCTATATTGTTATTAGCGGATTGGTTTCTTTTTACTCATAATTCTTAATGCTTAACTATTCGTTTTTGACTATATTTCAATCTTCTCTTTGGTATTATCGAACCAACTTTAGTAAATTTTAATCTTTGAATTTAAGCATTGGTAAAAAAATGAAATATTATTTAAAACAGAGGGTATGAAAAATTTATTTGACATCAAAGGCAAAGTAATTGTCCTGACAGGCGGTTGTGGCATTCTGGGAAAAAATATTGCCAACTATCTAGCCGAGCAAGGAGCTAAAATCGTAATTCTGGACCGTGTGGAAGAAACGGGCAGGGAACTGGAAGCCGAGCTTAACCAAAAGTCCGAAGCCCTGTTTCTTGTGACCGACGTACTGAACAAGGAAGTACTGGAAGAAAACAAAAAAGCCATCCTTGAACGTTTCGGCACCATCGACGTGCTACTGAACGCCGCAGGCGGTAATATGCCGGGCGCTACCATCGCCCCAGACAAGACTGTGCTCGACCTTGATGTGGACGCATTCCGCAAAGTGGTAGACTTGAACCTCTTCGGTACGGTGCTCCCCACCATGGTATTCGTAGACGTCATGGCAAAAAACAAGAAAGGTGCCATCGTTAACTTCTGCTCCGAATCCGCTCTCCGTCCGCTGACACGCGTGGTAGGTTACGGCTCTGCCAAGGCAGCCATCGGCAACTATACACGCTATATGGCAACCGAGCTGGCAACCAAATTTAGCCCTGAACTCCGCGTGAATGCCATTGTTCCGGGATTCCTGCTCACCAATCAGAACCGTGCACTGCTCGTCAACCCGGACGGTTCGTACACAGACCGTGCAAAGACTATTATCGGTCACACTCCGTGCGGACGCTTTGCCGAACCGGAAGAGCTGTTCGGAACCATCCACTACCTTATCAGTGACGCTTCCTGCTTCGTGACCGGAGCACTCTCGGTAGTGGACGGTGGTTTCGATGCATTCTCCATCTGATGAAATCCGTCCCGTGAGACGGAAATATCCATCTTACGAGATAAAACATTTCATCTCACGAGACGGAATTGTTTATCCTACAGGACGGATATTTTTATCCCGTGGGATAAAACCTCTCCTTTCGGAAAGGAAACAATAAACAGACATATACTTCATAAACTTATACCATTACAATATGATACTTTGTGAACAAACCTGGCGCTGGTATGGTCCTAACGACCCTGTCAGCCTATGGGACATCAGACAGGCCGGAGCCACCGGCATCGTTAATGCCCTACACCACATCCCCAACGGCGAGGTGTGGACGGTGGAAGAAATCATGAAACGCAAGGAGATGATTGAAGCCGCAGGCCTCCGCTGGTCGGTCGTTGAAAGCGTACCCGTACACGAGCACATCAAGACGCAGACCGGAGATTTCCAACGGTATATCGACAACTACAAGGAAAGCCTGCGCAACCTCGGTAAATGCGGTGTGAACATCGTGACGTACAACTTCATGCCCGTACTGGACTGGACGCGTACCGACCTTGCCTACGAGCTTCCCGACGGCAGCCGCGCCCTGCGCTTCGAACGTGCGGCTTTCATCGCTTTCGACCTCTTCCTGCTGAAACGCCCCGGTGCGGAAGCTGATTACACCGACGCGGAAAAGGCCAGGGCCAAAGCCCGCTTCGAGCAGATGACGGAAGACGACAGGCAGTTGCTGGTACGCAACATGATTGCCGGCCTGCCCGGTTCGGAAGAGAGCTTTACCTTGGAGCAGTTCCAGAAAGAGCTTGACCGTTACAGGGACATCACCCCCGAAAAGCTGCGTTCCAACCTGATATACTTCCTCAGCGAAATCTGTCCCGTTGCCGACGAGGCCGGCGTCGAGCTGGTTATCCATCCGGACGACCCGCCCTGCTCAATCCTGGGCTTGCCGCGTATCATGAGCTGCGGCGCCGATTTCCAGGCTCTGATTGATGCCGTTCCCAACAAGAGCAACGGTCTGTGCCTGTGCACCGGTTCTTTGGGCGTAAGCAGCGCCAATGACTGTGCCGCTCTGATGGAGCAGTTCGACAACCGCATCAACTTCGTGCACCTGCGCAGCACGCAACGCGATGAGGAAGGCAACTTCTACGAAGCCAACCATCTGGAGGGCAACGTCGACATGTATCATGTGATGAAGGCTTTCCTCGAGCTGCAGCAGCGCCGTAAGGTTTCCATCCCGATGCGTCCCGACCACGGTCACCAGATGGTGGATGACTTGAAGAAGAAAACCAACCCGGGGTACTCCTGCATCGGTCGTCTGAGAGGATTGGCAGAGCTGAGAGGGCTGGAAATGGGAATTGCTAAATCAATATTTAAATAGGAGATTAGTATATTTAAAGAAGAAATCCTAGAAGTTTTCTTTTGAACTTCTAGGATTGACATCAAATGTATGAACGGACACATCTGTATTTCTCTTATATTGAATCTGAGAGACCTTTGAAAAAGGATAAAAATGTATTCACCTCGGAATTACCAGCCGTAAGTCACATATTCTTCCGTGTGTATATGGCTTTCGTCTTCGACGTAAAGGTCTATAAGGCTATCGTTTGCCTATCCTTCGACTTTTTGCAGTTTCTCGGTCTTATATGCAAGAGCTGTGAAGAAGGAGTACCATTTGGATGTTTTTCGTCTATATCTCGCGCCAATGCAAAAAACTGAATGTACTCTCCGAGGCTTCTTTGCCTATTGCCAAGCTTCCTTGCCCTTCTTTAACTCTACTCATCGTTTTCTATAGCGGTAGGTACGACTTCCTCGTTCGAGCAGTCCATTATTGGTTTGCGACAGTTACCGGAATGCGTTTTCAAACTTTTGATACCTTCTGATTCAAAGCGCTTTACCCATGATTCTACTGATATATATCATTCCCGTCTGTTTGCCAATGGGTTCCGATGCTAGACCTATGGATTCCCAAAGAACGGTCCGACAGCGCATACGGAAAGCATCGCTTTTGCTTTCTTGAAAACCTTTCTCCAATTGTAGATATTGTGAGTCGGTAAGCTAGTTTTATTGCTTTGCACTTTGGATAGCTGTATGGATTAATATATTCACGTAAAACCAGAAAAAAACTTAATATAAATCATTTTTGAATATCTACTTATCTCCCAATAAGGTGCTGATATACATCGTTTACTCCAGTATTTGGTTTTCTCTGAAAATAGTATCTCTATGTTTGCTGTTTGTTTTAGTTTAACCAATAGTAAGCTTTAATTCAATTTTCTCAGATATTAAAATAGCATGGTGGTAATTTAAGAGACTAATTTTATTTTGGTGGAAAGTTACATTCTGAATGTATTTGAATATCTATTGCATTTTTTTCCAATAAATATTTGTAACTTTACCCCCATAAGTAACATGCTTATGGTTTCTATTGTTAGATAATATTTTATAGTGAATAGATAATGAAAGAACAACCAAAACTTAAAGATATTGCTCGCATGGCAAATGTGTCTATTGGTACAGTAGACAGAGTTATTCATAATAGAGGAAGAGTTTCGAAAGAAACACGAGAGAGAGTCACAAAGGCTATTTTAGAAATAAATTATAGGCCTAACACTGCAGCTCAAATGCTTTCTACGAGGACTAGAAATGTTATTGCAGTACTTATTCCATCGCATAGTCCAGAGGACTATTGGGATGCTGTAGAAAAAGGGATATGTAAAGCAGAAGCTGAAATTGAGAATTATGGATTTGAAATACGGAGATTTTATTTTGATAGATACGAAATCCATTCTTATGTGGAAATGATAAATTCAATAAGACAGGTGGTGGACGTAAATGGGTATGTAATCTCGCCTCAATATATGCAAGAGAGTAAAGAGTTTGCAAGTTATCTTTATTCGATAAATAAACCTTTTATTTTTATAGATTCTAACATAGAAAATTGTAATCAACTTACATATTTTGGTATTCACTCATATAAAGCTGGTATAGTATTATCAAGATTAGTCCTTGATCTATTAGATGAAGATGACGAGATTATGTTTGCGATTTTTCAAATGGAAGAAAGCAAAAGGACAACTCAGATAGAACTTATTGAAGATGGGTTTGAATATTGGCTGAACAAATTCAAACATAAAGGTAAAGTGTATAAATATTTCATCTCTATAAATGATGAAAATCATGAAAAAAAACTAAACGATTTTATAACCTTGCACCCGCAGATACGTGCTGCAATTGTTTTTAATTCTCTATCACATGAGTTGGCTAGTTTTTTTGAAAAGTTTCAAATTCATACAATTAAGATTTTTGGTTTTGATTTAATTAAAAAAAATATTGACTATTTAAAAAAAGGTTATATAAAATTTCTCATATCACAACGACCAGAATCTCAAGGATATTTCAGTATTAAAACTTTATATAAGCATTTAATATTTCCTTTTGAAAACATTAACAGCGTTAATTTTATGCCAATAGATATATTGATGGAAGAAAATGTTGATTTTTATAATGAGGTTTAGAGTCTGTTGATAACTGCGGCGACCATTGTCGTTGCGTTCTGTCTATGGGTTTGATTTTCTGTAAGCATCATTATTACATTTAAATTGTGATTGTACAAAACTAACAAGTAACAAACCGATATACAATAAACCAAAATGGAGCCGTTTGCAGATTTCCGCAGAACAGCATGTTCTTTCTTGATATGGCTAACGGCCGAAGGGTACTATAGCGGTCGAAGACATAACTTCCGATATGACGTAACGAAATCACTCTTAAAAAGATACAACTTCACAACCTAAGAAAGAAAAGAGAAATCAGGCATCAATCCCAATTTCTCTTATAATCTTATCAGCCTTTATGTCACTATCCTAATTTCATGGAAGGAATATGACATGTCCTGATTACCCGGCAATCCCATATATCCATTCAGGGCATTATGTATAGCCCTCATCTTGAAAGGCACCCTTTTCCTCACTATTCCGGAGACATATCGGGCAGCCTCTCCGATAGTCATGAAAAACTCCGGTTGGTTGTCAAAGGAGGCCAGGCAGTAAGGTTCCGGAAAATACATGCCGGTCGTATCATTGGTAGAACAGACACAATTTGCGGGCTCACAGTCACGGTAATACACCTTGACGGACGGAAATGCCCATTCAATGTTTTCTCTGAGTCCGGACTGCTCGCACCATGCCGTATAATGATTGATCGTGAGCATGTTGCCGTCCAGCCTATAACCGGTTATCTCCCCACGGCAGTTGAACGTCGTCCAGTCCCCGTCAAGCCTTTCAACCAGATTCCCCAGCCACCATTTGCCAAAACCGTTCTCTATGATTGAAGTATTACATTTGTCAATATACTCCAATACCCCGTGCAGTGACCCTACTTCCTTCGGTTCACCGACACACTTGTATTCCACATCACACCAATTCGGCATGGCGTACCTCCTTTCTCTTTTGACCATATAGAACTCCGGTATCTTTGCTGACATCATTTGTCAGCTCTGTAAAATTTGGGTGCAGTGGAATAATCTTCCCGGCACCTCTCTGATTTTTAGTATTCTCTTTCATTTTCAAATTATTAATTAAGTTATTGTTCCCAAGAAAGCACACCCTCAAGAAATGGCAAAGTCCTTCATGTCCAGTACAGTATCCAGCAGGGTGTGTCTCTCCTATTATAAGAATATGAAGCTTTGCAACATTCCTTTTTATTGTCCGGATTGTTATCTGTTTATATCCGATACGGTATTCAAGGTGCAATTTTCATTTCCCTCACCCGAACATATTATAGTCACTCTCCACGAAATTGTCTGGAAGAGTGCTGCGGTCCAGTTTCAGCATCTTCACTACGGAATCCTTCAGGTAGATTTTCGGTTTTCCCGGCAACCCCAGAAGTTCGTCCACCAGATTACGCACATCACCCTTCCCATAATCCTTCTCACCGGACAGCAGACCGACCATATAGAGGTCACAGAAGTCCAGTGTCTCCCTGATTATCAGCAGTGAAGTCTTGGGCTCTATCACCGGTTCGGCACTCACGAAGGTCCGGTAGCCTCTGTCATGAAGCTGTTTCATCGTGCTGATACGATCCAGGTTGGGTGACGAGTTTCCTTCCAGATCATCATGTCCGGTAAGGGTGAATCCAAAGGCCACGTGTTTCTTGCAGACACCCTCATCAAATCCTCCACCGGCTGAAAGGTAATCAAAGAAAGGTACCACGAAATCCGCACGTTTGGTCAGCAGCTTCACGTTCACGTCGTTTTCCATACATGTCCTCACAGCCTTGGCGGTCAGTCCCATCGTCTCGGGAAGCAGCGGGTCGGTGGTGAAGCTGAAGAACAGTCCGTGTTTCTGTATCTCGGAAAGATTCCTGAGCACTTCCTTCCCGAACTGCTCCACTGCGTCATCCTCATCCTTGAAAGCTTTCTGAAGAGTTGGTGTCGGGGTATAAATCTTGGCGTTCCTTCCCTTTTGCAGGTAACAATAGGAGCACTGGTTGCTGCATCCGTTATAGAAATTGCAGGCCCATCCACTATATTCTCCAGCTTTTCCATTAGGCTGGTATATAGCTTTTCCATGATATTTGTTATTTTCAGGAGCAGGAACAGCCTCACTTACAGCAGCCTCCTCCTTCTCTCCGAACAAGTCATCGAACTCCTTCTCCGCCTCAGAAGCCCTCCGTTCATATTCCGCTTTCAGGTTCCCGTCTTCAATATCCTTGCTGAACTTGTCCCAGCATTCCTTCAACAGCCTGACCTTCCCGTCATTGTCCTTCTCACCTGCAACGCTTTCAGCATCGGTCCTGTCCAGGGTGGTGAAGAACAGGACCAGCAGGTTCACCACGGCTTCCTTCATGCTGTCACCGCAAGCGTTATAGACCTCGATGAACATATTGATCGACGCGCTGTTCCTTACCATCTTCG
>ERZ779843.1545-NODE-1545-length-26270-cov-3.028190_pt1 | contig 26270 bp, 18 predicted proteins | sample MGYA00511560_ERZ779843 | MGnify/ENA primary metagenome ERZ779843 (study PRJEB29588, sample SAMEA2158062) | human gut metagenome | biome: human gut; feature: human-associated habitat; material: faeces | place: Denmark | collected 2008/2010 ... | reverse complement strand
CTCCCGCTGCATGCCGCTCAAGCAGGAGCATCTCGGCGATACCTGCCCGATCTGCGGCAAGCCCGCGAAAAAGATGATCTACTGGGGCATCGCGTATTAAAAAAGATAAGGTAAAGATTCAAAAAGATCTTGATATCAGTATTTTGACGCAGGCTCTGGAAGATACACAGCTTGATGTGCCTGCAGAGCGTATGGCAAAATTTTGGATCAGCGCAATTGAACAGCGAGAGTATTTTAAATTTGAATTTACAAAATCACTTAGTATGGTATTAGAACTGATTCGTAAGCTTGGCTCAATTTTGGAGATTCGTACTATGGATTTGTCTTGGCTGTGTGTAGATGACTTTAAGCTATATGAGTCAGGCTGTGATCCAGAAAATTTAAAAAAGCTTTGGATGAAGCTAATCACAAAGCGGCGCCGTTTAAATCATGACAGCCGATTAATTCTTCTTCCAGAAGTTATTTTGTCAGGTGCGAGTGTAGATGTGATTCCTGTGTATGAGGCACGCCCTAATTTCATAACGGCAAAGACAGTCGAGGGCGAGGTAGTGTTGCTTGATGAGGAGCCGGATGCTGATATCACTGGAAAAATTGTTGTAGTGCCAAAGGCTGACCCAGGCTACGAATGGATTTTTACAAAAAATATCAAAGGATTTATCACAAAGTATGGTGGTGCAGCTTCTCATATGGCAATTCGATGCGCAGAATTTAATATTCCGGCAGCAATCGGCTGCGGCGAGAAAATTTACGATACAGTATCACAGCTTGACTATTTGGAGATGGACTGCAGAAATGGTCTGATCAAGGAAGGCATTCAATATACAAATCTCCATGCGCTTATCACGCAGAGAGAGGGTGTCAACGATTACGGAGATCCAACTGATATACTAGAGGCTGGATATGTTGAATTTTATGAGTCTATTGGTTTTATTCCGCGTCCTGTTGCAAACCATACTAAAAACTTCGAGCGTCTGTTTGATGAAAAAATAGATCTTTTGATTGTAGTTGGCGGCGGTGCACTCGGACCGCAGTGGTATGACCGTAAACATGAGGAAACGGTACAGCCATATCGTGATAAGATGGAAGAAAAGCTTATTCACTACTGTGTTAATCATGGAATACCGATTATAGGTACATGCCGAGGCATGCAGTATGTGAATGTTCTATTCGGTGGAAAACTGGCATATCATCCTGATCTGCCGTGTCCTAGAGAGCGCGGTGAGGATCATAAGGTACGTTTGCTAAAAGAAAATCGAAGCATTTACGTTAACAATTATCATAAGGATGTCATTTTCGAGGATGCACTTGCAGACTGCTTTGAGCCGCTTGCAATAGATGAAGATAATCACACCATCGAGGCATATCAGTCTGAACAGATGAAGATTTTAGGTGTTCAGTGGCATCCAGAGCGAAAATTTGGCCATGCGGATGGAATTGATGAGACGCGCCGTCTGGTAAGAGATTTTATCTCGAAATTTATTCATTAAGCTAGAGGATATATACCATTTATTAACTAAGAAAAGAGGAAATAAGAGAATATGTACGATATGATTATAGTAGGGGCTGGAACAGCGGGTCTGACAGCAGGAATTTATGCGCTCAGATCTGGCGTTAAGCCGCTTATTCTGGAGTGTGAGGCTATGGGCGGACAGATTACATTGTCTCCATGTGTGGAAAATTATCCAGGTATTGCAAAGATCAGCGGAATGGAGTTTGCAGATGGACTGATGGCACAGTTGACAAATCTTGGCGGTGAGGTTACTTATGGCAAGGTAATTTCGACACGAAAAATAGATAATGGCTTTGAAGTTTGCACTGAAGATGGTGAGACATATGAGGGCAAAAATCTTGTTATTGCGTCAGGTGCGGCACATCGTCATCTAGGAATCGAGCGAGAGCAGGAGCTGATTGGAAGAGGAGTTTCTTACTGTGCAACTTGTGACGCGAACTTCTTTGAAGATTTTGAAGTATATGTAGTAGGCGGCAGCACCGCCCTGCAGGATGCGCTGTATCTGGCAGGCATTTGCAGCAAGGTGTATTTGATTCACAGAAGAGATACATTCCGCGCTGAGAAGAGTCTTATTGATCAGGTAATGGCTGAAGAGAATATTGAGTGTGTGATGGAAAGTCGTGTGACTGCACTTATTGGTGAAAAGAAGCTGACAGAACTTGAAGTTACAAATCTTTCAGGTGAAAAGAAGACACTTGTGGCAGATGGCTTATTTGTTGCAATAGGAATGGAGCCTCACAATGAAGTATTTAGAGATCTCGTAGATCTTGACGAGGCTGGATATGTAATTGCCGGTGAAAATTGTAAAACAAGGACACCGGGAGTTTACGCTGCAGGAGACTGCCGTACTAAGACGGTGCGTCAGCTGACAACAGCAGCAGCCGACGGAACAGTATGCGGACTTGTTTGTAAAGCAGTATAAAAATAAAACCTTCAAATACATTCTATAAAAAATGTATTTGAAGGTTTTTTGTTTGTATTATGCTTCCTCAGAGATATTATTCTCGGCAGCTTTTTGTGCCTGCGCAGCACGATGCTTTTCAAGAATACGGTTGATTCTGTCAGTCGGATTTAATAGACCATGAATTGATACATTGTGATTTAAGTTATCAATCAAAAGTGCAATATACTTGCTCAGATCAACATTTACATAGTACGGACGAGATAGCAGCTCTGGTCTCTGGTAAACAAGGTTAGTGGTAAGGATATGATCAATGATACCCTGATCATAAGCAGCATCAAACTTTGCCAGGCCATTTGTAAACAGACCAAAAGTAGCAGCAGCGTAAACCTTGCGTGCCTTACGGCGTTTTAATTCGCGTGCAACATCAAGAATGCTGTCACCAGAAGAAATCATGTCGTCGATAATGATGACATCCTTTCCTTCTACGTTGGTACCTAAAAACTCGTGAGCAACGATAGGGTTCTTTCCGTCTACAATGCGGGTGTAATCGCGGCGCTTGTAGAACATACCCATATCAACACCAAGATAGTTAGTCAGCTGGATTGCACGGCCCATGCCGCCCTCATCTGGGCTGATGACCATAAGATGCTCATTGTCAACCTGCAGATCTGGCTCTGCACGAAGCAGTGCTTTGATAAATTGGTATACACACGGAACGCTCTCAAATCCATCACGTGGAATTGCGTTCTGAACACGTGCATCATGAGCATCAAAAGTAATGATGTTGGATACACCCATTTTTGTAAGTTCCTGAAGAGCCATAGCGCAGTCAAGAGACTCGCGGGAAGTACGCTTGTGCTGGCGGCTTTCATACAGGAATGGCATGATTACATTGATACGGCGTGCCTTGCCTTCAACAGCAGCAATGATACGCTTTAAATCCTGGTAATGATCGTCTGGAGACATGTGATTCACATATCCGCACAGAGAATACGTTTGGCTATAGTTACAAACATCCACCATAAGATACAGATCGCAGCCGCGGACTGATTCCTCGATAACGCCCTTTGCTTCACCGGAACCGAAGCGAGGATTCTTTGCTTTGACAATATAGCTGTCCTTGCTGTATTCAGAGAAGTGAAGCGCAGTAGATTGTGCATGACTTCTCTCAGCGCGCCACTCAGTCAGGTATTGATTAACCTTCTGTCCAAGGGTTGCGCAGCTTTCAAGTGGGATAAGACCCAGTGTGCCCACTGGTATCGTGTTCAGATTCTTTTCGTTTGGCATGATGACCTCCATGATTATAATATGCAGCTTACCTGCGTCCAAAAGTACGAACCTTAACTAATCATAACATGAAGATGTCGAAGATTCAAGCCTTACGTCGAAATGGATAAAAAAGAAATTTACGTAAAAAGAAAGAAAAATTTGTGCAACATGACCCCAGAGAATCAAAGTAATAAGCGAATTAGCAGTGGTCATGTTATTTTTTAGAAAAAAAGATATGTCTACGAATTTCTTAAATCTTCTCCAAAAACAGGGATAGGCGTATATTGCCCCATAAGTCGTGAGGAGATTCGCTCAGTGTAGGTACTTTGAAGCTCTTCTGGGCTTAGATTTGTTGAGATAATAGTTGTTTTCCTTGACAGATCACGCGAATTGATCACATGAAACAGCTGACTGATTACAAAAGGAGTCAGATTTTCAGTTCCAAGATCATCAATAATCAACAGGCTGCATGTGAGTGCATATGAATCATTTTCTGATGAATCATCGTTGTTAGAATGAAAACGCTGCATAGCTGATTCAAAAAATTCAGGAGCAGTCATATATAAGACAGAAAAGCCTTTGTCAAGAACAACCTTTGCAATACAGTTACAAAGAAAGGTCTTGCCAACGCCTGGATTTCCAAAGATTAAAAGACTAGGGTTTCCATCCTTGAACTGATAAGCATATTTTTCATAAATAAGTTTGAGACGCTGCATATGGGCGCGATTACTCATTCCGCCAAGAAGTGGATTTGGTGCATCTGAATAGCGGTTTATATCAAATGTGTTAAAATTCTCACGTTCCAAACGGTCTCTAATGCCAGATTGTTCATAGAGTAAGCTTATGCCAGCCTGCTCAAAGCAGTGGCATTTGCGGTTTCCGTCAAGATATCCAGTATCTTTACAGTCCGGGCAGCTATACTTTGGCTGAAGATCATCAAGTGTATAGTGAAGAGAAGAAAGAAGCGCACCGCGCTCGCGTCTAAGTGCATCAATCTGCATCTGCGCATTTAGAGCCTGCGCTTTATTGCCAGTGATTTTAGCCTTTGCAAGAGCAGCGCTAGATGTCGGAAGAAGCTTTGAAATCTCAAGAAGTCGTGGGCACTGCGCATAGATATGGCGCAGACGTTCTTCCATCTCATGCTGGTGTTGGAAACGGATGCGGCTGTAGCGGCGCATCAGTTCATTATATTGTGAATTGGTCAGAGCCATAAAAAGTCAATCCTTTCTGTGATAATCATTCATTTGAATCTTGACTATACTGCTTTAAAATCTTTTCCATGTAATTATTATTTTTGCGCTCAGTAAAATTACGAAACTGCTGTGTACCCTTTGCGACAGAAGAAGCACGGTTTGAACTGGTGCGCTTTGCAGCATCACTTTTTACCTTTTGATCGCGCTGATTTTCAGCAGCCTGTGCATCAGCAAGTGAATGCACATTTTTTTCCTTCCAGCGCTTTAAGATGCTTTCTGTAAAATTAACATTTGGGCGCTGACATTTTTTCATCGTGATATTGCAGGCATAAACATAGACATCTGTAGGAAAACTGTAATCCTTGATCCATTTATTGATATATTCAAGCTGAGCCGGAGCAGGAGTCTGATTGTATAAGCCATATGCCTTCATGATAGCATAGACAGTATCATTATGAAGCAGGTTGTACTGACGAATAGCATCAAGTGTATGAAGACCCTTTTGATGCCAGGACTGGGCAACAGAATCAATAAATTTCATATTAAGCTTGCCCTTGCAGTGATTAGCGCAGTAATCAACAAGATAATCAATGACATCTGGTGAGCGGTTAAACTGAAGATACCAATAGCCAAATGATTCTGTGTCTGCATAATTAAGCGGATGCGAAAAATACTGCTGCCATGCCGACATATACATGTTAAACTCTGGATCGTTCTCAAGAAGAATCAGCTCCTCTTGGGAAAGATGAAGTGACTGTATAGAAGGGGTCGCATTTGCAGCAGAATGTGTAGTAGTTTGTGTGGAAGCCATTGAGCCAGAAGCATTTGCAATGGTTGTATTTGCAGGAGAAACTAAAGCAGGAGTGGGCGTAGGAATTACAGATTGTACGCTTGGAGCAGGTGCAGCTGTCTGTGTAGGTGCAGTCTGTGCAGAAGCCTCTGTCTCTGCCTGAATAGATGGATCTGTAAATGCAACTCCTGACAATTCGTGACCCGATGTAAAGCTAAGGCGCATCAAACCAACAGATTCCCAATAGCTAAGAGAACGAAGTACCTCGCGCTCTGAAATATCAAGCCTGTCACTAATTGAAGCACTGCTTAAACCAGTGGCTGATGTCGAGACAGCGCGAAGCAAATATAGGTAAACCTTTACATCCGTACCGGAGGCGGCAGGAAGAAAACGGTCTATAAAATAGCCGGGAACAACAAGGGTATCTATGCTGAGCCGGTTCTCCAGTAAAAGAAAGGACATAAAAAACCTCCAAAATCCAAGTATCATCTTTGTAAAGTATAGCACAAGTTATTTCTTTTGAAAAGCGATAAAAAATCCCCAATTATTTCCCTTAGGATCAGGGCAAGCAATTGGGGATTTTGCGAATACCTTATTTAGAAATTAAGTCTTCTCCAATTTTTACAACATCACCGGCGCCCATAGTGATCACCAGATCACCAGAGGCTGCATGCTGCAAAATAAATTTTTCAATTTCTTCAAAGGTTTCAAAATAATGAGCACTTGTACCGGCCTGCTCTAACAAAACGCGGATATTGTCGGAGCTTATGCCAAGATCATCAGTTTCTCTTGCCGGATAAATTTTTGCAAGAACGACCTCATCTGCTAAGGACAGAGCTTTTGCAAAGTCAGTAAGCAAAGCTTTTGTTCTTGTATAGGTGTGCGGTTGGAAGATGCACCAGATCTTTTTGTGAGGATACTTCTTTGCAGCAGTAAGTGTCGCTGTGATTTCCTGCGGATGATGTGCGTAATCGTCAATAATAGTAATTCCATTTACGACACCCTTCTTTTCAAAGCGTCTCTGTGTGCCATGGAAATTCAAAAGACCGGAAACAATGGCATCCATTGAAAGATTCAACTTTTTGCAAAGGGCAACGGCAGCAAGTGCATTGTAAACATTATGCTCTCCAGGAACACTTAACTGAATGTGACCAAGTGTAGTGTTGCTTGCATCTGTGACGTCAAAGGAAGCCTGAGCAAATTCATTATATGAGATATTAGAAGCACGATAATCGCAGGATTCTCCGTGTCCAACAGTGATAATCTCGCAGTCAAGTCCATTGATCAGCTCAGAAAGATTATGAATATCACCGTTAATTACAAGTATTCCATCCTTTGGAAGCTTTTCCATAAATAAGCGGAAAGAATGACGGATATCGTCAATGTCCTTAAAGAAGTCAAGATGGTCTGCTTCAATATTAAGGATAACTTCCATAGTAGGATAGAAGGATAAAAAGCTGTTTGTGTATTCGCAGGCCTCAGTGACAAAAAGATTTGAGCCACCTACGCGAATATTTCCTCCGATTGTTGGAAGAATGCCTCCGACAGAGATTGTCGGATCAGTATCAGCAGCCAAAAGAATTTCAGTAACCATAGAGGTCGTAGTTGTCTTTCCATGAGTTCCAGCAATGTTGATTGCCGTTTTATAGTTTCTCATCAGCTGTCCAAGAAGCTCAGCTCTTGTTAACAGCGGGATATTGCGCTTTGTTGCGTCAACAATCTCTGGATGTTCAGGATGGATCGCTGCTGTGTAGACAACGACATCTGTTCCCTGCGGAATGTGAGAGATGGACTGATCATAAAAGATAACAGCGCCAAGTGAGGACAGATGGTCAGTCAGAGGTGATTCCTTAGAATCAGAGCCGCTGACGGTAAAGCCCTCCTTCATTAAAACCTCAGCAAGTCCGCTCATGCTGATGCCGCCAATTCCAATAAAATAGACATGGCATGGATTTTCAAAATTAATATGGTACATGGTACTTCCTCCGAATAATCAAGTTAAATAAGCAAAGTCAATACTGAAAAACAGTTGTTTCTTAACACAAATTCTGCTTGATTTAAGTATACTCGATTTTGGAGGAAAGTAAAGCGTAAATGTTATTATGATTTGCGAATGGACGCCTATTCACAAAACCGCACGTTCCGTGCGTCGCTGCTAATCGCAAACAAAGTTTGCTCGCAGCTTTGTTTTGTTCATAAACAGGCGTTCCCCCCGTCCTGCTGATCTGTCAAATTTCCATGCAAGCATGAAATTTGTCCAGATCTAGCATGACGAGTGAACTGTAACAAATAAATAAAAATGCATAAAAATTTTTTCTGTAAATTGTTCACTTTTCGAAAGAGATGTGCTATAATAACGACAAGTACTAAAAGATTACAGTTCCCCAAACGCCTATTCACAAGCCTGCACTTATGTGCCTTCACTGTTAGACAGTTTATTTCACTTGATGACAGGCGCTTGGTGAACTGATAACACAACAATTAAAGAACAAAGGGGTGATTTTGTGGTTAGAAAGGAAATGATCGCCATGTTATTGGCGGGCGGACAGGGAAGCCGTCTTGGAGTTTTGACTTCAGAAGTAGCGAAGCCAGCTGTATCCTTCGGCGGGAAATACAGCATTATTGACTTCCCATTAAGTAACTGCATTAATTCAGGGGTGGATACAGTAGGTGTGTTAACACAGTATCAGCCACTTCGTTTGAATACCCATATCGGCATAGGTATTCCGTGGGATCTCGACCGTAATTATGGCGGAGTGACAGTACTATCTCCATATGAAGCAAACGAGAACAGTGATTGGTATACTGGTACTGCAAATGCAATTTACCAGAACATTCGCTATATCGACAGCTTTAATCCAGAGTATGTATTGATTTTAGGCGGTGATCACATTTATAAAATGGATTATCAAGTGATGCTTGATTATCATAAGGCAAACAATGCAGACGTTACGATGGCTGCTATGCCTGTTCCGATTGAGGAGGCAAGCCGTTTTGGTGTGCTGATCACAGATGATACAGGTCGTATCACTGATTTCGAAGAGAAGCCTGCACATCCAAGAAGCAATTTAGCTTCCATGGGTATTTACATATTTACATGGTCTGTGCTTCGTGAGGCATTGATCACAAATAAAGATATTCCAAACTGCGACTTTGGTATGCATGTCATTCCATATTGCCATAAGCGTGGTGACAGAGTATTCTGCTATGAATTTAATGGATATTGGAAGGATGTTGGAACACTTCATTCCTACTGGGAAGCAAATATGGAGCTGATTGATATCGTTCCTGTATTTAATCTGTATGAAGAGTTCTGGAAGATATATACTAAATCTGATAACCAGCCACCGCAGTATATTGCAGATACGGCACAGATTGAGCGCTGTATCATAGGTGATGGCTCTGAAATCTATGGAAGAGTACGAAACTGCGTTATTGGACCAGAAGTTATTGTTGAAGAAGGTGCAGAAGTTTATGATTCCATTTTGATGCAGGGTGCTGTAATCAAGAAGGGAACAAAGATTTACAAGTCAATCATCGCACAGGATGCAGTTGTTGGAGAAAATTGTACGATTGGTGTCGGTGAGTATGCAGACAGCCAGTATAATAAGAAGGTTTACTGCTGTGATCTTGTAACCGTTGCAGAAGGCTCCGAAATTCCGGATGGCGTTACAATTGGAAAGAACGTAGCAATTGCCGGAAAGACCGCTATTGAAGATTATCCGGATGGAAATCTTGTAAGCGGCGGATACATTATCAAGGGAGGCGAGGAAGAATGAAAGCGATTGGTATAATTTTAGCCGGTGGAAACAACAAGAGAATGAAGGAGCTGTCATATAACCGTGCGATCGCTGCTATGCCAATGGTAGGAACCTATCGCAGCATTGATTTCGCGCTGAGCAACATGTCAAACTCCCGTATTCAGAAAGTAGCAGTTTTAACACAGTATAACACCGTATCCTTGAATGAGCATTTAAACTCTTCAAAGTGGTGGGATTTTGGAAGAAAGCAGGGCGGTTTATATGTATTCACCCCTACTATAACCGCTGAAAATAGTAACTGGTATCGGGGTACAGCCGATGCCCTGTATCAGAACCTGCATTTCCTCAAAGGAAGCCATGAACCATACGTGGTTCTGGCTTCTGGCGATGGAATTTATAAGCTGGATTATAATAAGATTCTGGAGTACCACATTCAGAAGCGTGCTGATATTACTGTTGTCTGCAAGGAAATGCCAGAGGGAGAGGATTTAAGCCGCTTTGGACAAGTGAAGGCAGATGATGATGGAAGAATCCGAGGCTACGAGGAAAAGCCAATGATTGAGACTTCCAGAAATGTTTCATGTGGTATCTATGTAATCAGAAGACGTCTTTTGATTGAGTTAATTGAGCGTGCAGCAGAGGAAGATAGATATGATCTGGTCAAGGATATTCTGATCCGTTATAAGGATATCAAGAGAATTTATGCATACCAGCTTGAAACATATTGGAACAACATCTCCTCAGTTGAGGCTTACTACAGAACAAATATGGATTTCTTAAAGAGAGATGTCCGCAGTTATTTCTTCAAGGAAGGCAACAGTGTATTCACAAAGGTAGATGATCTGCCGCCGGCAAAATATAATCCGGGTGCTAATATTTCAAACAGCCTGATCGCATGTGGAAGTATTGTAAACGGTACAGTTGAAAACTCTGTTGTATTCAAGAAGGCATATATTGGAAACAATTGTGTTATCAAAAATTCTATTATCATGAACGATGTTTATATCGGAGACAATGCAGTCATTGAAAACTGCATCGTAGAGAGCAGAGGAACCATCGAAGCAAATGCATGCTATAAGTCAGAGCCAGGTGATATTCGCATCGTTGTAGAGAAGAAAGACCGCTTCATCATTTGATAATACCAGGGGATCAAAGTCACAAGCGAATCATGCTTGCATGAGAAAGCTTGTGACCTTGATCCCTGCCAAAAACATGAGGATGAAGCGAAGCGAATCCGAATGTATATCTATATTATTATAAAAGAAGAATAAAAATTAGCTGCACAAAGGCGTGCAGAGGACGGAAAGGCAATACTGGGATGGAAATTACAGATGTGAGAGTGCGCAAAGTTGCACTGGATGGTAAGATGAGAGCAATCGTCTCTATTACGCTGGACAATGAATTTGTGGTTCACGATATCAAGGTGATCGAAGGAGAAAAGGGAGTATTTGTTGCGATGCCAAGCCGTAAATCGGCGACAGGAGAATACCGAGATATCGCACATCCCATTAACTCAGAGACAAGAGATTATGTGCAGAAGATTATTCTCGAGAAATACGAGGAGGCTTTGCAGGAAGCATAAACTTTGATTTCATAACAATTCGACAAAGATATATGAATACTTATAAAAGAAAGACTGCCTTCGGGCAGTCTTTCTTTCTCTTGCAATTGTCGTCTTCATTCGGTATAATGTGGCTGAGGGAAAATGTAACGTAATTATTTTTGGAAAGGCGAGGTTTTAAAGTATGAAAAGGAGAAAGACAGCAGCGGGACTATTGGCGGCATCACTGCTAGTAGGAGCAGCGCCGGTGGTGACAAATGCGGCGCCAGTGAGAATTGTATCAACAAGCATAACAGAACAGTCTTCGTCAGGCTATCGTGTAAATGTAACATTTTCGGCAGATGCAGGTGTGAGCCGTGTTATGATGCCGACATGGACAGAGGCAAACGGACAGGATGACATTGTGTGGCATCAGGCAAGTGTTAGTGGTAATACTGCATCATTCTATGTTCCAGTCAGTGCCCATAAAGGAGAAAGCGGTGCATATATTACGCATATTTATGTATACGACAGACAGGGACAGTTTGCGCTAAAGGGCGAAAATGTAACAGTTCCGGCATCGACATCTGCGTCATCAAGCCTTTCAATCGGTGACGTTTCTATTACGGAACTTAGCGCATCGGGCTACCGAGTTACGGCAAAAATAAATGCACCGTCAGGAGTAAGCAAAGTATTGATGCCAACATGGACAAACGCAAATGGACAGGATGATCTAGTGTGGCATCAGGCAAGCGTAAGCGGTGATACAGCTACATTTTACGTGCCATCAAGTGCCCATAAGGGAGAGAGCGGAGCATACACGACTCATATTTACCTATATGATAAAGCAGGAAAATTAGCACCATTAAAGGGTGTAAATGTAACAGTGCCATCAGCAGCTGTGACACCGCCGACACCGTCATCAAGCTTTTCAATCGGTGATGTTTCTATTACGGAACTTAGTGCATCAGGCTACCGAGTTACGGCAAAAATAAATGCACCGTCAGGAGTAAGCAAGGTGCTGATGCCAACGTGGACAAACGCAAATGGACAAGATGATCTAGTGTGGCATCAGGCAAGCGTAAGCGGAGATACAGCTACATTTTATGTGTCATCAAGTGCGCATAAGGGAGAGAGTGGAGCATACACGACTCATATTTACCTATATGATAATGCAGGAAAGTTAGCACCATTAAAGGGAGTCAATGTGACAGTACCATCAGCAGCAGTCACACCGTCTGTACCGTCATCAAGCCTTTCAATTGGTGATGTCTCCGTTACGGAACTTAGCGCGTCAGGCTACCGAGTTACGGCAAAAATAAATGCACCGTCAGGAGTAAGCAAAGTATTGATGCCAACATGGACAAACGCAAATGGACAGGATGATCTAGTGTGGCATCAGGCAAGCGTAAGCGGCGATACAGCTACATTTTATGTGTCATCAAGTGCCCATAAGGGAGAGAGCGGAGCATACACGACACATATTTATCTATATGATAATGCAGGAAAGTTAGCACCATTAAAAGGAGTCAATGTAACAGTTCCATCAGGTGCAAATCCTGGAGGCAATTCAGGAAATAATAATGGCAGCGGTACAGGAGTGCTGTCGATGGCGATTCCTTATGTAACAGAATTGTCATCAAACGGTTTCCGTGTGACGATTCAATTTAATGCACCTGCAGGCTATAAAAAGGTTTCAACTGCAGTGTGGACAGCAGCAAACGGACAGGACGATCTGGTATGGTATAACATGACTGTATCTGGAAATACAGCGACATGTTATGTTCCAGTCAGTGAGCATAAAAACGAGCATGGTTCATACATTGTGAATGCGTATGTATTTGAGACTGATACAAAATATGTACTTCAGGGAATGACCGTTCCAGTGCCGTAAACAAAGAAAATGGAGGAACAAATGGCAAAGAAAAGACGCAGCTGGGAAGACTATCAGAAAAAGAAAATAAAAAGAGGCCAATCAGGTGCGCCTATTGTCATACTTTTGGTGTTGCTTGTAATTGCATGTGCAGGTCTTGGAGTAGTGGCATTGGTATGCCTTCGCCCAGTGACGCTTCCGCATGTGCAGCCAGATCAGGCAGCATCAACAAAAGCACCTGTGGAATATGAAACATGGAAGGCAACAGAGGCAGCTGCGGATGGTGCTCTTGTACAAAGCAGTGATCCAGTCGTACAGGCTGCTAATTTAAAAGCAATGCAGTACGATTACGACGGTGCAATTGCACAGATTCAGTCAATACCTGGCTATGCAGATAATGAAACATATGTCAGCTGCATTCAAAGCTATGAGAGTTTGAAATCACAGGCTGTACAGTGGACAGATTATGATAAGATTACTCATATCTTTTTCCATAGTCTTATTGTTGACAGCGAGCTTGCATTTGCCAGCTATAAGAGCAGCGATTATGATCAAGTAATGACAACTATCGAAGAATTTAAGGATATAATGCAGTCTATGTATGACAAAGGTTATGTTTTGATAAGTCTTCATAAGATTGCAAAGATGGAAACGCAGCCAGACGGCACCGTGCAGATGGTGCAGCAGCCAATTTATCTTCCGAGAGGCAAAAAGCCATTTGTACTTTCCGAAGACGACGTATGCTATTATGAGTATATGACAGGAACTGGATTTGCGACAAAGCTTTGTCTTGATGAAAATGGCAAGGTTGTAAATGAGTATGTTGAGCGTGATGGAAGCGTATCATATGGTTCTTATGACGTTTTGACTGTTTTAGAGGATTTTATTGAAGCACATCCTGATTTTTCTTATCAGGGCTCAAAGGGCATTCTGGCATTTACAGGATACGATGGTATTTTAGGCTATCGAACAAGTGATTTCTGGTACAATGAAAATTGTGACTATTACGTTTCTACGCCGGCAAACGATAAAGAAAAGCGCGAAGATCATACGTCACCAAATAAAAATATTGAGCAGGACAAGCAGACAGCACGAGAAGTTGCACAGGCAATTCGCGATCTGGGCTGGGAACTTGCCAGCCACAGCTGGGGTCATCTGAATATGACAAGTACAAGCTATGAACATCTTGTATGGGACACAGATATGTGGGAGCGCGAAGTAGAATCTATAATCGGAGATACAGATATTATTTTATATCCGTTAGGTGCTGATGTAGGAGACTGGAGACCATCACAGTACACATTTGAAAATGAAAAATTCAAAAAGCTCTGGGATGTGGGCTTTAGATATTTCTGCAACGTAGACAGTACTCAGTACTGGCTGCAGTATGGCTCAAACTACATGCGTCAGGGACGCCGCAACATGGATGGCCAAATGATGTTTAAGCAGATGGTTTACCCAGAAAAGGTACTCACAAGTGATCTGTTTGACGTATATGATGTCTTTGACAGACGCAGACCGCTTCCGGTAAATGGTATCACAGTGCCGGAAGATTTTGATCTGCAGGCGCTTGCCGATTCGCTTGGAATGAGTGACCGCATAACAAACTGAGCGCCATCGGGGACAGGGACGCCGCGGCAATTGCTTTTTAATGCCACCGTCCCTGTCCCCAGTGGCAGATAGATAAAAACAGAGGAGAGAAAAACATGTATATCATAGCAGGTCTGGGAAACCCAACCGCACAGTATAAAGGAACAAGACATAACGTTGGCTTTGAGGTTATTGATTACCTTGCTGACAAATATAATATTGATGTAACAACAAAAAAATTTAAGGGCTTAATTGGAACAGGCGCGATTGAGGGACAAAAGGTTGTTCTGGTAAAGCCTCAGACCTTCATGAATTTAAGCGGAGAGTGCATTCAGGAGGTCATGAATTACTACAAAACAGATATCTCTGATTTAATTGTAGTATATGATGATATTAACCTAGATCCAGGACAGCTTCGCGTGCGCGGAAAAGGAAGTGCAGGCGGTCATAATGGCATGAAAAATATTATTCTGCACTGCAATTCACAGGATTTTCCAAGAGTGCGTGTAGGAATCGGAGCAAAGCCGCCAAAGATGGATTTAGCAGACTTTGTACTCAGTCATTTCCAGGGCGAAGAAAAAACGGCAATGGAAGACGGCTACAAAGAAGCAGCCGAAGCAGTCTGCTCCTTAATGAACAACGGACTAGAGGCAACAATGAACCATTATAACCAGAAGAAAACAAAATAATGATAAGGAGGGTCAATCGTGGGTATTTTTGCAAATCCGCTGACGGACCTGCTGGAATATGAAGACTTTTCAAGAGACTTTTTGAAGGGAACAGATCCGGTAGGCATGACAGGCTGTATCGACTCCGAGAAGGTGCATTTTATGAGCACCTTTCTTGGAGAGAAAAAAGTGCAGCTTGTTGTGACGTACAATGAACAGCGGGCAAGGGAAATTGAAGAAGATTATAAATTATTTTGCAGTCAGGTCTATGTGATTCCACCGCGTGACCTGATCTTTTTTAGCGCAGATCTGCAGGGAAATGCTATCATTGCAGAGCGCATGAAGGCATTTGCAGCACTTTATCAAAACGAGGCAAAGGTTATCATCACAACGATAGATGCGCTTATGAGCGCGGCGGTGCCGTTTGAACAGCTGATGAGCCATGTGATAAAGCTAAAAGAAGGCGATGAGCTTGATCTTGAAAAGCTAAAGCATGACCTGACTGTGATGGGATATGAGCGTGTAGGACGTGTGGAGGAACCGGGACAGTTTACTGTTCACGGAGGCATTGCTGATGTGTATCCATTGACAATGGAGGTTCCAGTTAGAATTGAGCTTTGGGGAGATGAAATAGATACTATTCGCTGCTTTGAACCGCAGAGCCAGCGTTCAATGGATCAGATCGAGTCCGTATCTGTTTTTCCAGCGGCAGAGGTGATCGCAGATGATACGGCAAGACGGCGTGCTGTGGGAATGATTCAAAATGAGCTTGAGAGCCAGTTAGCTGTCTTTAAAAAAGTAAAGGAGCCAGACAAGGCAAAGCGTCTTCGCGAGGAGACAAACCGCATATTAGAGGCACTTGGCGAAGAGGTTGTATTAGAGGCACCAGACAGCTATATAAGCTATTTTTATCCGCGCACTGTTCGTCTTTCTGAATATTTTGATGAAAAGAATACGTTAGTTTTTCTTGATGAGCCGATGCGTCTTAAAGAGCGCGGTGACGGAGTGCAGGCTGAGTTTGAAGAAAGCATGAAAAATCGTTTAGAGCAGGGCTTTCTTTTGCCAGGTCAGACAGCACTTTTAACACCGGCAAAACATGTGCTTGCTGCCTTTGAGCGCGGTCAGGTTGCAGCACTGTCTTCACTTGACAGCCGCCTTGCTGACTTTACGGTGGTAAACAGCTACGCAGTAAATGTTCAGAACATGAACACCTACCGTGAAGGTTTTGAACTTTTGATCAAGGATCTGACACACTGGAAGAAGGAAAAGTACCGCATCGTCCTTCTGTGTCCGTCAAGAACTCGCGCAAATCGCATTGTCAATCAGCTTATAGAGTATGATCTTTTGGCATATTACAGTGAGGATGAGGATAAAAAGATAAATCCTGGTGAGATCATGGTCACTTACGGAAACCTTCACCGTGGTTTTTTATATCCGATGCTAAAATTTGCTGTTATCACAGAGAGCGATATCTTTGGTGTTAAGAAAAAGAAAAAAGAAAAAAAGAGCCGCTATCAGGGACAGCGAATAAGTGATTTTGCGCAGCTAAAGCCTGGTGATTATGTAGTGCATGAAAATTATGGACTAGGTATTTATCGCGGAACAGAGCGACAGATTGTGGATAAGGTAACAAAAGATTATATTAAGATAGAATATGGTGACGGCGGAAAGCTTTATTTTCCTGTCACACAGCTTCATATGATCCAAAAGTATGCCGATTCCGAGTCTAAGCAGCCAAAGCTTAACAAATTGAACGGCCAGGAGTGGACAAAAACAAAAAGCCGTGTTCAAAAAGCAGTCAACAACATTGCAAAGGAGCTTGTGGAGCTTTATGCAGTGCGCCAGAACGGTCACGGTTATCAGTATGGAACAGACACTGTATGGCAAAAAGAATTTGAAGAGCTTGTGCCATTTGATGAGACAGCAGATCAGCTTGCAGCAATTGATGCGACAAAGGCTGATATGGAAAGCACTAAAATCATGGACCGCTTAGTGTGCGGTGATGTAGGTTACGGAAAAACAGAGATTGCCATCAGAGCTGCCTTTAAGGCTGTGCAGGACAGTAAGCAGGTCGTATTTCTTGTGCCGACAACTATTCTTGCCCAACAGCATTACAATACATTTGTTGAGCGAATGAAGGATTATCCAATTCGAATCGAGCTTTTGTCACGCTTTCGCACGTCAGCGCAGATTAAGGCATCACTTGAGCGCTTAAAAAAAGGTCTTGCCGATATTGTAATAGGAACGCATCGTGTGCTGTCAAAGGATGTTGTCTTTAAAGATCTAGGTCTTTTGATTATAGATGAGGAGCAGCGATTTGGTGTCACGCACAAGGAAAAGATCAAGCAGCTTAAAAAAGATGTTGACGTGCTGACACTAACGGCAACACCGATTCCGAGAACACTTCATATGAGTATGATCGGTGTGCGTGATATGAGTGTGTTAGAGGAAGCACCGTATGAGAGAAGACCGATTCAGACATATGTAATGGAAATGAACTGGGAGATGGTTCGCGAAGCAATAAACAGAGAGCTTGCCAGAGACGGACAGGTTTACTATGTGTATAATCGCGTCAAGGATATTGATCAGATTACGGCACAGATAGCAAAGCTTGTGCCAGATGCAAATGTTGCCTTTGCACATGGTCAAATGTCAGAGCGCCAGCTAGAGCAGATCATGATGGACTTTGTTAACGGTGATATAGATGTGCTTGTCTCCACAACTATTATAGAGACAGGCTTAAATATTCCAAATGTAAATACTATTATCATCCACGATTCTGACCGATATGGACTTGCACAGCTGTATCAGCTAAGAGGACGTGTCGGCCGTTCAAACCGCACTGCCTATGCTTTTATCATGTATCAGCGAAACAAGATTTTAAAAGAAGAGGCTGAAAAGCGTCTTCAGGCAATTCGTGAGTATACAGATCTTGGCTCTGGTATTAAGATTGCCATGCGTGATCTTGAAATTCGAGGCGCTGGAAATCTGCTTGGCAGTGAGCAGCACGGACATATGGAAGCGGTAGGCTATGATCTGTACTGCAAGATGTTAAATATGGCTGTCAAAAAAGAAAAGGGTGAGCTTGAGATGGAGGAAACCTTCGAAACAACGGTGGACATTCCAATCAGCGCTTACATTCCAGACAGCTATATACGAAACGAAGAAGACAGGATGGAAATTTACAAGCGCATTGCAGCAGTCGAGACAGAGGAAGAGTCAATGGATATGATCGACGAGCTTATCGACCGTTTTGGAAGTGTTCCAAAGTCAGTCACCAACTTGCTTGAGGTATCAATCCTTCGTGCCGAGGCGCATTCTCTCTATATTAAAGAAATTAAGTCATCGTCAACAGAGATTCGCCTGTTCATGCATCCAAAAGCAAAATTCGACACGATGCGTGTGCCGGATCTTATACAGTCTTACCGCGGTGCACTTCGCCTGCTTGACAAAGACAATCCTTATTTCTTATTGAAGGCAGGCGATGGCGCAGTCAAAGAAAAAACGCTGACATTGAAAACATTGAAAAAACTGTTAAGCGATATAAAAACGTTGATTGTTTCATAAAATCATGCTAAAATGAAAAGCAAAGTTCACGAGGCGCCCGATAAAGAAGATGCACTTCGGAGCGTTGATAGAGAATATAGAAATAGAGTGAGGTAAATTTATGAACCGAATTATGAAGTATGCAGCAGCAGCCTTCGCAGCAGCTACTGCCGTTAGTACATTAGGCGGATGCGAACAGTTAGAGAAAAAGGCACCAGAGGATACAGTTGCTGTTTCATTTGGCGATACAAATATCATGCTGGATGAGGTTACTTATATGATACGTTCCATGGAGTATACCTATGAATCCTATTTTGGATCAAACATCTGCGGCAACGATATGGGCGATGGTTCAGGCATGACAGTCGGTGATTACATCAAGCAGATGTCTCTGTCACAGCTTCGCCAGACACTTGTATTAAATGAGTATGCAAAGAAAAATGGCATTGAGTTAAGTGATGATCAAAAAGCAAAGGTAGATGAGGCAATTGAAAAGCTTCAGACAGAATCAGAGGATTATCTGGAAGCAGTCGGCGCAACAGATGAGCTGATTGAAAAGACATATAAAGAGAATGCAATTGCAAATCTTGTTTATATGGATCTTGTTGCTGATGTTGATACGACAGTTGGTGATGATGAGTTCCTTCGCAAAAAGATCGCATATGTAAAGCTGACGCCAAGTGAACTGACAGAGACGACAGCAGCCGATGGGGCAACTACAGAAGTGTCAAGTGATGAAGACAGCAGCGAAGAGGCATCTTCTATAGAGAATACAGAAGCAGAATCAGAAAGTGCATCCAAGGATGTAACGACTTCCACAGAAGAAGCAAGCAGTGAAAAAGCATCAACTGAGGCAGTATCAACTGAGGAAGCATCAAGCGAGAATGTTTCGGAACTTTCCTCTGAGGCATCCACTGAAGATTCAACTGAGGCAGAAACACTTTCAGAAGAAGAGCAGGAACGTCAGGATGCGATGAACGATGCAGCAGACAAGATCCTTAAGGAATTTGAGGAAGGAAATGATGCAGCAGACTTTATCAGTGATTATCAAAATGACAGTCACTTTACTGCAACAAATTCTGAGATTTCCATTAGTGAGGATGGAACTGCTGTATATAATGCAGCTGCATGGGCACTGGCAACAGACGAATGCACTGTATATAGAAGCGATGACGGCAGCATCTACATCATCCGCTGTCTTGATGATAACGATGAGGAAGCACGTCAGAGTGCCATCGATTCAGAGATTGAAAGCAGAAAGACAGCATTGTTCTCAGAGAAATATGCCGAGATTCAGGACGATTCTTCCAAGTTTAAGGTAGATGAGGATGTGATTGACACAATCCGCTTTACAACTCCGGTTTACGTAGCACCAAGCGAGGAAGAAACATCAGAAAGTGAAACTAGTGGTGAGGAAACCTCAGAAAGTGAAACTGGCGAGAAAGAATCAACAAAAGAAGAAAAATCAAGTGAGTCTGATGAGTCAGAGGAAGTGGTAAGTGAAGCTTCTTCAGAGGAAGAGAGTAAATAATTAAGAGCCGCCTAATATCGGGAAAGGCACAGTAAAGTGTCATTTTCCCGATTGCAGGTGGCTTTTTTGGCGAAAAACGCGCTCTCTTTCTTAATCGTTATCCCGATTTCACTTGACATCTCGTAATAATTTTGTTATAATGCCCCTCGAAGTGTAATAATTTTGTAATATTTAGTAATAGTTCACTCGTGAATTGTTACTGCGAAACTAGCGAGGGAGTGCAAGCTTACTCGCTCGCAGATAAGAATGTAAAGAGGTTTTATAAAGAAAGGCTTGGTATATATGAAGATCAAAGGAAACAGATTTGTTACGTCAATATTAGCAGCGTCTATGCTGTCTGGTACATTTTTTGTTCCGGCATCCGCAGGTGAGCTTGAGGGTGAGAGCGCAATCGCAGGCATGGCTGTTACATTGAATAACTACTACGCAGGAGAGGAAACTCCGGATGAGGCAATCTTAGATTATCTTGTTCCTAAGGCTCAGGCAACATCTGAGGCTGAGAGTGAGACAGAAACCGAAGAGCCAAAAACCGAAGAGCCAAAAACCGTTATGGCCGCTACTGTTGCTGTCACTTCAGATGCTTCTAATGTAGGACTGGTAAGCGCAGCAGGTTACTTAAACGTGCGTGAACAGCCATCCACAGGCAGTGTAACAGTCGGAAGACTTTTCAGTAACTGCCAGGTTAACATCAAAAGTTCCGTAAACAACAGCGAAGGCAGCTGGTATCGTATCACTTGCGGCGATGTAGAAGGTTATGTAAGCGCAGCCTACGTATTAGTTGGCACAGCAGCCAAGACTGCTGAGGACAATATCCAGAACCGCTATGCAGTTGTTACAGCAGATCAGTTAAATGTTCGCGACAGTGCATCTGACAGCGCAAATGTTGTTGGAACTGTATACAAGGATGAAGAGTACGCAATCATTGAGGATCAGGGTGATTTTGTAAAGATACATATTGCAAATGATGAGGTTGGATATGTTTCAAAGTCCGGCATCACCATTAAGACTCAGTTCGCTCAGGCTCAGAAGGTAGACAATGAATTTGTATCTCAGGAACTGGAGAACTTCATGATCGATATCAACTACTCCAGAAACGTATACGAGCAGGCAATGGCAGAGGGAACAGGCGAAGGCTACTATCGTGCATATGCAGCTATCGTTTATGCAGCAGAGCTTCTTGGTTACTACAGCGAATTTGCAGCAGATTCTGGATTAGAAGATCTGGCAGCAACCTCAAAGCAGGAGCAGGAAAGCGCACTTGCACTTGCAGATGCAGCATATAAGTTAGCATCAGATTCCGGCTACTTTACTCAGGTTGCAGAATCAGTAGCATCAAGCGAGGCAGCAGCAGAATCCTCCGCAGCAGCAGAGTCTGTACAGGAAACTCAGACACAGCCATCAACAGATGCATCTTCTGAGGGAAATACAACAAGTAATACAGCTGAGACAACAGCACCAAGCAGCTCAGCATCTGATGAAACCATAAGTGTAGAAGTTCCGACTGCAGCATCTGTAACAGGCATTGAGGCTTGCTATCAGGGCGGTACAAAGTATGTGGGTGATGTTGTCTACACCGCAGAATTGTTTGTAAGAGTAAGCTACAGCGATGGAACTGTAAAGGATATTTACGACGGATGGTATTCACCACAGGTAGGTATGACCTTAAAGCAGGAGGGCTACAATGTTGTAACCATGTATTATGGTGATTTTAGCTCCAACCTTGAAGTATATGCAAACCCGGCACCGACTCAGGCAACCCAGCCGGCAGCACCAGAGACACAGCCAGCGGCACCAGAGACTCAGCCGGCAGCACCGGCACCAGCACCAGCTCCAAGCGGTAATGGACAGTCTATCGTAGACTATGCAATGCAGTGGGTAGGACAGTGTAATTATGTATGGGGCGGTACAAACCTGACACCAGGAGGCGGTGTTGACTGTTCTGGATTTACCATGAACGTATACGCAGCATTCGGTATCAGCCTTCCGCACTACTCCGGCGAACAGATCAACTATGGACAGGCTGTATCATACGAGCAGCTGCAGCCAGGTGATCTTATCTGCTTCTCAGGCCATGTAGGAATCTATATCGGCGGCGGCATGATGGTTCATGCAGCAAGTGCAGAGAGAGGTATCGTAGTAGATAATGTATTCTATAACAAGCAGCCGATCGGATATCGTCGTCTTGTATAAATAGTTAAAATTCAAGGCCGTCTGTCAGAGTTGACAGGCGGTCTTATTTTCGTGTATTATAACCGTAAGAAACGAAGACATTAACAGTTAACGTTAACTGGGAAAGAAGGTAATATTGCATGAGACGTGATAAAGTCAATTACTATCTGGATCTGGCAGAGATCGTATCCCAACGAGGAACCTGCCTTAGACGCCGCTACGGTGCTGTTATCGTAAAAAATGATGAGGTGGTATCTACTGGCTATGTCGGTTCCCCGCGAGGACGCAAAAACTGTACTGATTTAGGGTTTTGTATCCGACAGAAACTTCAGATTCCAAGGGGTGAGCGCTATGAATTGTGCAGAAGCGTTCACGCTGAGGCAAATGCCATAATCAGTGCATCAAGAGATCAGATGATCGGAAGCTCTTTATATTTGACAGGAGTAGAAGCAGATACAGGTGAATATGTAAAAAATTCCAACAGCTGCTCCATGTGTAAGCGAATGATCATAAATGCAGGAATTGAGACTGTATATGTGCGTGATGATAAAGATAATTACCGAGTCGTAAAGGTAGCAGACTGGATTGAAAAGGATGAATCACTAGAGGGCACATTCGGGTACTAAGCAAAACATGAAATTTGGCTAATTTCATCTTGATTTTCGACAGGCGGTCATATATAATTAGGGGTGGTGTCCATGCGGCAGATTTGTTCGTGTGCGTTTGGCAGAAAAGAATGCAAGAAGCGTAAAGGCACCATGAAACCTAGGCTGGCGAAGCAAATGGTAAAAGGGCTTCGTCTGTGTGAGAATGTCACAACAACAGGAAGGAAAAGACAAATGATACATCAGCAATACGAAGTAGATGACCATCTTCATGAAGAGTGCGGCGTGTTCGGCATTTACGACATGGATGGCAATGACGTAGCGTCGACTATTTATTATGGTCTTTTTGCTCTGCAGCACAGAGGTCAGGAGAGTTGCGGTATCGCGGTAAGCGACACTAGCGGTCCCAAAGGACTAGTACTGAGTCATAAAGGAATGGGTCTGTGCAACGAGGTGTTTACCCCGGAAGACTTAGAGTCAATGAAAGGAAACATCGGTGTAGGCCACACCAGATACTCGACGGCAGGTAGTTCTACGAGAGAGAATGCACAGCCGCTTGTATTAAACTACATCAAAGGAACACTAGGCCTGGCACATAATGGCAACCTGATCAATACGCCGCAGCTACGCCAGGAGCTTGCAAGAACAGGTGCAATCTTTCAGACGACAATCGATTCTGAGATTATCGCGTACATGATTGCAAGAGCCAGAGTTGAACAGCCGACCGTACAGGCAGCTGTCGCAGAGGCGATGAAAAAAATCAAGGGAGCGTATTCACTTGTTGTCATGAGTCCGAGAAAGCTCATTGGAGCAAGAGATCCATATGGCTTTAGACCGCTGTGTATCGGAAAGCGTGGCAATGCCTATATACTGGCATCAGAAAGCTGTGCACTTGACACTATCGGTGCTGAATTTGTCCGTGACGTAGAGCCGGGCGAGATCGTCACCATCACACAAAAAGGAATTGAATCAAACCGAAGCATGTGTATCCCAAAGGAGCAGCATGCAAGATGTATTTTTGAATATATTTATTTTGCCAGACCAGATGCCTATATTGATGGCGTAAGTGTATATGAGAGCCGTCTGATTGCAGGACGTTCTCTTGCAAAGCATCACCCAGTTAATGCTGATCTTGTTGTCGGTGTTCCGGAGTCTGGTAATGTCGCAGCTATGGGTTATGCGATGGAGAGCGGCATTCCGTATGGCATGGCATTTGTAAAGAACAGCTATGTCGGCAGAACCTTTATCAAGCCAAAGCAAAGCAGCCGCGAGTCAAGTGTTCGCATTAAGCTGAACGTACTTACAGAGGCTGTAAAGGGAAAGCGTGTCATCATGATTGATGACTCAATCGTGCGTGGAACCACAAGTGACCGTATTGTAGGTATGCTTCGTGAGGCAGGTGCAAAGGAAGTTCATGTAAGAATCTCCTCACCGCCGTTCTTGCATCCGTGTTACTTTGGAACTGATATTCCATCTGAGGATCAGCTGATTGCTCACAACAGAAGTGTAGATGAAATCTGTAAGATTATCGGAGCTGATTCCCTCGCATACTTAGACGAGGAATGTCTGTATGAAATGTCAAAGGGACTTGGCATTTGTACTGGATGCTTCAATGGCAAATATCCGCTGGATCCGCCGACAGAGGACATCCGCGGCGACTATCAAAAGTAAAAAGATATAGAAGAAAGGTTGGTTTACTATGGCAACAGATCGTTATACAAGCCCACTTTCCGAGCGCTATGCCAGCAAGGAAATGCAATATATTTTTTCACAGGATAAGAAGTTTACCACATGGAGAAAGCTGTGGATCGCACTTGCAGAGAGCGAGAAGGAGTTGGGATTAAATATTACAGACGAGCAGATCGCTGAGCTTAAAGAGCATCAGAATGATATCAATTATGATGTTGCAAAGGCGAGAGAGAAGGAAGTTCGTCACGATGTTATGTCTCACGTTTATGCATATGGTGTACAATGTCCAAAGGCAAAGGGTATCATCCATCTGGGTGCAACCAGTTGCTATGTAGGTGACAACACTGATATGATCATCATGCGTGAGGGACTGCAGCTTGTAAAGAAGAAGTTAGTCAATGTCATTGCTGAGCTGGCAAAGTTTGCAGACCGCTACAAGGCGCTGCCGACACTGGCATTTACTCATTTCCAGCCGGCACAGCCAACCACAGTCGGAAAGCGTGCAACGCTTTGGATGATGGAGCTTGTGCAGGATTATGAGGATATCTGCTATGTAATCGATTCCTTAAAGCTTCTTGGCTCTAAGGGAACAACAGGTACACAGGCATCCTTCATGGAGCTGTTTGACGGTGACCATGCAAAAATCAGAAAACTGGATCAGATGATCGCAGATAAGATGGGCTTTGCCGGTGTATATCCTGTTTCTGGACAGACCTACTCCCGTAAGGTAGACAGCCGTGTATTAAATGTACTGGCTGGTATTGCAATGAGTGCACATAAGTTTACAAACGATGTGCGTCTTCTGCAGCACTTAAAGGAGGTAGAGGAACCATTTGAGAAGCATCAGATCGGTTCTTCTGCAATGGCATATAAGAGAAATCCAATGAGAAGCGAACGAATCGCATCTCTGTCCCGTTACGTGATGATTGATGCACTGAACCCGGCGATCACTTCTGCTACACAGTGGTTTGAACGTACTCTGGATGACTCTGCGAACAAGCGCCTGAGTGTACCGGAAGGTTTTCTTGCGATTGACGGTATTCTGGATCTGTGCCTGAATGTCGTTGACGGACTGGTTGTATATCCAAAAGTAATTGAAAAACGTCTGATGTCTGAACTTCCGTTCATGGCAACAGAGAATATTATGATGGATGCAGTAAAAGCTGGTGGAGACCGTCAGGAACTGCATGAAAGAATCCGTGAACTTTCGATGGAAGCAGGAAAGAATGTTAAAGAAAAAGGTCTGGACAACAACCTTCTTGAACTGATCGCGTCAGATGATGCATTTAATCTGAGTCTGGAAGATCTTCAGAAAACAATGGATCCATCCAAATATGTAGGACGTTCCAAAGAACAGGTCGAAGCATTCCTTAAGAATGTGATCCGGCCGATCCTGGATGAAAATAAAGAGCTGCTTGGTGTAAAAGCAGAGATCAATGTATAGAATAACTGAATAAACAGAATGGAAGAGCAGGAAGCAGATTTCCGGGTAAGACGGAAGATTGCTCCCTGCTTTTTATTTATGTTTCATGGTCTGAAAATAACTTCTTTGAAATATCAATATAGTAAAGAATTAATGCGTTCATCTGAAAGAATCTATAAATCCCATGGAAATGCATAGATATTAAATCG
>ERZ779843.1536-NODE-1536-length-26440-cov-10.636650_pt1 | contig 26440 bp, 20 predicted proteins | sample MGYA00511560_ERZ779843 | MGnify/ENA primary metagenome ERZ779843 (study PRJEB29588, sample SAMEA2158062) | human gut metagenome | biome: human gut; feature: human-associated habitat; material: faeces | place: Denmark | collected 2008/2010 ... | reverse complement strand
AGGACGAAGCCCAGCGGCTGTGTGAAGATTGGCTTATAAAACAGGACCGCTGCTACATAAACTAAAAAAGCCGCCGAGGACACCTCCCAAATAGGAAGATTCCTCGACGGTTCGCTATAACAATATAATAAAGGAGCCAGCCAGCGTAGATCACACTATTGACGTGCACTCCGTCAAGTAGACAATAAAAACAATATAAGATTTTATTCGCCGTTTCACCAAAGGAACGGCGAATTTTTTGTACAACCAGCCAGTTAAGCTACCCGATTCATGGCACTGACATGAGCCTGCATGGGAGTCTGGATGAACAGTCTGTGCTGGTAACGGCGGTTGTTGTAGTAGTCAATATAGTTTTCAATCGTGGAAATGAGCTGTTCTCGGCTTGTAAAAGTATGCCCATAATAGCACTCACGCTTCAGGATTCCCCAGAAGCCTTCCATCGGGCCGTTGTCAATGCAGCGGCCAACACGGGACATACTCTGTGTCATCCCGGCATCCAGCAGTTTCTTGTGGAAGGTTCTGCTGGTGTACTGGAATCCACGGTCGCTGTGGAACAACGGGTGTGCATTCGGATTTTCCAGAACAGCTTTATCAAGCGTGTCAAAAACCAGCTTGTTGTCATTTCGGTCACGAATAACATAGCTGACGATTCTCCGGTCACACAAATCGAGAATCGCACTCAGATAGAGCTTGTGGATAATTGGACCTTCATACCACTTGAACTCCGTTACATCGGTCAGCCACTTTTCGTTGGGATGCCCCGCCCAGAATTCCCGGTGCAGACGATTCTGTGCTGTTACCTGCGGGTCAGAAGCATTTCTGGTACAACCCTGTTTTCTGAACTTCACGATTGACTGGATATGAAGCACACGGCAGAGATTCAGAACACGTTTGTTGCTAGTTCGGATATCATAGTCCTTTTCCAGATCATCCCGGATGCGGCGGTGTCCTTTGTTTGGATGCTCTTTATAAATCTCTCGAATTGCCGTTGAAATCTTCTTGTTTTCGAGCTCATGGCTGCTTTTGGGATGCTTTAGCCATTTGTAATAAGATGAACGAGCAATATGTACCAGTGGGCAGAGGTCACGGACAGTATAGCCTTTTTCCTCATGTAGTTCCTTTACCGCCCGATAACGAAGCAGCAGTCTGGTCAGGCTCAGCGATTCCCCCTCTCCAGCTCCTGTAATTTTTTTAGCACGTCAATCTCCATTTGTGACAGATAAAGCTGCCGCTTCAAAGTTGCTACTTCCAGCTTCAACCGTTCCTCTTTCGTCTGCGGCTTGTAATCTTTCTTGTGCCGTCCTCGCCGGTCTTTCAACCCCTCTTCTCCATCCTTTTTGTACTTCTGCACCCATGTGTAGATCTGCTGATAACCGACTTTGTGTTTCTGCGCAATCCCGGTGTAGTTGTAGCCATTCTCAATGCACTCATGAACGGGCGCGATTCGTTCCTCGTAAGTTGTATCTCTTCCTTTGGTCATACGGCTGCCTCCTGTGTGACATTTCAGTTCCTTATGACTATTATACAACTTTATCCAGTCTTGAAGTCGCTTTTTGTTCCCGATTTTGTACTTTTTACAGATAGCCCGAAGCGAACCTGCACCGCTCAGATAATCTGCTACTGCCTGATATTTCAATTCTGCTGGATAGCTTTTATTCTTCCTTGACATGAAAATACCCCCAAAGTATTCAGAGTTTTGTTTTTACTCTGTCTACTCTAGGGGTAGCATATCAGTTGGATGGCTCTTGACATGTTTCTTTTATAAAAGGCTGCCGCTCAGTTCAGCCGGAACACCTGCTCCAGCTTTGGCTGTGCGCCGGTCACAGGGTCCATTTCCAGTTCCAAAATGTCCTTCATGAACTCGTTCCAGCGGTCAACGACCGGGCTTTCGGCCTGCATTTTCTCGGCGTAGGCAACGCCCTTTTCGCACTCATAGTAGCCAAACAGTTCATCGTTGCAGTAAAAGATGCTGTAATTGCAGATGCCGGCATCTTTCAATACTTGCACCATTTCCGGCCAGATCTCTGTGTGACGCTTCTGGTATTCGGCCTTGCAACCGGGCTTGATGCGGCCTTTCCATGCCATGTGCTCCATGTTCTGCTCCTTAGTTGAGGAACTTCTCGTTCAGGGTCACGCCAAAGTCGCGGGCAATGGCGCGCAGGTCGTCGTCGGTGATGGTCTGCCGGATGATGCCGCCGCCCATGGAGAGCACCTTGACGTAAATTTCTGCGCTCTTTTCGATGGTGTGGGTCAGACCGAAGGTGATGTCAAAGTCCGGGCCGGAGGCAAACAGACCGTGCTGTGCCCAGATGGCAGCCTGATAGGTTTTCATCAGCTCACTGGTGGCCATGGCAATATCTGCACCGCCGGGCACCATCCACGGGCAGACGCCAACGCCCTCCGGGAACACCACCGGGCACTCGGTGGCGCTCTGCCACAACGCACGGGTGAAGTCCCGGTCGGTCAGGGGTAGGATGTAGGTCAGGGCAATCACGTTGGTGGCGTGGCAGTGGTAGATGACACGGTTTGCGCCATTGGTGGCGGCCTTGCGGACACTGTGATTCATAAAGTGGCTGGGGAACTCACTGGTGGGCTTTGCGCCGCCCTCCAAGCCCCAGACAATGCGCCAGCTGTCGCCCTTGTCGTTGATCTCCACAATGCCGATGCTGTGAACAGAGTCCGGCTCTACGTTGCGGAAGAACTTGCCCGAGCCGGTGGTGATGAAATACTCCCCGGCCAGATTATCGGCCTGCACCCCCATGTTCACCCACTCCCGGGGCTGTGCGTTGAAGAAGGGACGGCACTGCGCCACTTCCTCCTCCTTCATGCGGTAGGTCAGGTTGCCGCCGTTGCGCTCGTGCCAGCCCTGCAGCCAGCCATCGTTGCACATCCGCATAAAGCCTTTTACGATCTCAATATCCAGAATACCCATGATAAATACCTCTCTTTTTCGCTTGTTTCAGTTGTTTTATCGCGTAATGATGTCCACAGGAACATCGAAGATTTTTGCTACTTTCAGAATGGTGTCGATGTGACGGCCGGTAGCCGCAGCCATGTGGTGGGTGGGGCCAGCCTCGCTCCAGCGGTTGCAGAACTCCCGTGCGCCGCAGGTAAAGCGGGTGCGCATATTGGTGTCGCCAAAGGTGAAGATGGGGCCGGGTTCGTTGACGCCCTCAGCCACCACGAACTTGAAGTGACCGTCCTTGTCCTGCGTGATGCCCAGATAGGTCACAGGGCCAAGGTGGGGGTAGAACTGGGTCAGGTAGCCGCCGCCGGTCTTGCCGTGGAACACGGGCACGATCTTCATGGTGGGCTTCTTCTCGGAAATGTCGGCATCGCCGGAACCGGAATGGCCGATGATGCAGATATCCTCGTCAAAGTCGATGGAGTACATCTCGCTCAGCTGGCCGCAGCCTGCAATGGTCTTGAGGATGCTCATGGCCATGGAAACCTTGATATCGCCTTCCACGGCGCAGGCCACGCCCTGCTTGATGAGCATGGAGAACGCCGGAATCAGCATGCTGTCCAGCACACCGGCCTTGCCCTGTGCAAAACCATCGTAGTGGGATGCGATGAACGCGATCTTCTCATCCTTGACCCACTGTTCAAAGGCCACGACATACTTCGCCATGTCCCAGACCTTTTCAATGGTGCCGCCGCCCTCGATATCGAAGGTGTCCAGAATATCCTGTGCCTTGGTGCGGATGGCAGCTTCATCGGTGATGTTGTCGGCGATGGCCCACATCTTCTCCCAGTCGAACTGCTTGGTGTAGAGGAACATCCGGTTGTACAGGTTGGTTTCGTCGATGTACAAGTCCATCATGCCGGGGTACGGACGGCCGATCTGCGCCAGATTGGTGTCGCGGAAGCGGCGGCGCACCTGTGCGGCACGGCACCAGTCCTCGATCTCGGCCTGCACCTGCGGGTCGCCGCCCTCGACAACACCGGTGATGACAGCGTGACGCTTGCCAGCGCGCTCCAAGTCGGCCACCATCTCGCCCACGGCACCGCAGGCGTACAGTTCGCCCAGCCAGGTGGGGGTGTCGGTATTGGCGTAGTCCGGGGCTTTCTTCTTCTGGACATTCACCAGTACCACGGGTACGTTCAGGTCGCGCACGGCAGGCAGCATATTGTAAGAGGTGGCGTAGGTCAGCAGCTGCAAAATGACCAGATCCACATCTGCGGCGCGGAACTTGTCGCCCGCTGCCATAGAAAGTTCCTTGGTGGTGACGATGCCGCCGTCCACGATTTCCACGGTGTTGGGGATGGTCTTTTTAAAGTCGGCGTACTGCTGCTCAAATTCGGGCACAAGGGTCGGGAACTGGGGCAGATACGCACCCAGAGCAATGGCAAACACGCCAACACGGGCTTTGGTTTCAACGAGCATAGGAAATCCTCCTTATTGAATGTTCATCTGGATCTTCAAATTGCCGATGGCGGTTGCCTCGATGGGCAGCGCCACCACCTGTTTTCCGGTATAATGGGCGGTCAGCTCGTTCAGGGTGGCGTTCTTTGCGCCACCGCCTGCGATGTACAGCTTATCCCAGTGCTGCCCGGTCACAGCTTCCATCTCACGATAGGCTTCGCCGTAGCAGTACGCCAGCGAATGATAGATGCTGTTGATAAGGTCGGCATCCGTGGCAGGGGCTTCGCCGGTCTCGGCAAGGGCGGCTCTGATCTCTGCGCGCATATCCTGCGGGGCGGAGAAGCGGGCCGCATTCACATCAAAAATGCGGGTATAGGGGCTGGTCTTGGCCAGCTCCACCATCTCGGCAAAGGAGATACCCAGTTGCTTTTGCACGCACTGGATGATCCACAGACCCATGATGTTTTTCAGGTAGCGGATGTACCCCACGCCGCCCTCGTTGGTAAAGTTTGCGCGGCGGCTCTCCGGGCTGGTGATGGGCTTTGCCAGCTTGACCCCCAGCAGGCTCCATGTACCGGAGGAAAGGAACGGCGCATCCCCCTGTTCCATGGGGATGCCCTCTACCGCGCTGGCGGTGTCGTGGGTGGCGCACAGCACTACCTTGGTCTGCCCGCCCACCTCGGCGGCAATGTCGGGCAGCAGCGCACCCAGAACCGTGCCGGGTGCGGTCAGCTTGGGGAACATCGTTTCCGGCAAGCCCAGCGCCTGCAAGATCTCCGGGTCGTACTCCCCGGTCTGGGCGTTTACGAGCCCGGTGGAGGTGGCGTTGGTGTACTCCCGCGCCTTTACGCCGCACAGCTTCCACAGCAGGTATTCCGGGATCATTAAAAAGTCCTCGGCCTGCGCCAGCCGCCCGGCTTTTTTGTCGGCATACAGCTGATAAATGCTGTTGAAGGGCTGGAACTGGATGCCGGTGCGTGCATAGAGCTGCGCAAAGGGCAGGATGCTGTGGACTTCATCCAGCACAGCCTGCGTCCGGCTGTCGCGGTAGGCGTAAACAGGGGAGAGGGGATTGCCGTTTTTCAGCAGCACATAGTCCACCGCCCATGTGTCGATGGAAAGGCTCTCAATGACCGGATATTTTGCAAAGGCCTCCCGGATGCCCTGCTTCACGTTGGCAAACAGGCTGTCGATGTCCCATTCCAGATGACCGTCCACCCGCTGGACGCTGTTCGGGAACCGGTACACTTCTTCGGTGCAGAGAACGCCGTTCTCCATCCATCCGACAATGTGCCGCCCGCTGGATGCACCAATGTCGATAGCAAGATAGTTCTTTTGCATAATGCGCCTCCTGTGTGGATTCTTTGACCTAAGTATACGGGTTCTTCCGCCGTGATTCCATCGGCAAAGGTGACGCATTTTTTGTGAAAAGTCCACTCTCCCATTTTGAAAATCGTCCAACATAAGCAAAAAAGCCGGAACGCTCCGTATGGAAGGAGCATTCCAGCCTTTTTGCATGATGAGGTAATGAAGAAGAAATGGGGAATTTAAGCAAAGCGGTGATGTAGAAGCTTACAGCTGGCTCTTATACAGCTCAACGATCTCTTCCACGCTGGTGTCGCGGGGATTACCGGGGCGGCAAGCGTCTGCAAAGGCAGATTCAGCGAGGAACTGGATGTCCTCTTCCTTCAGGATACCCTTCAGATTGGTAGGGATACCAACGTCAGCAGACAGCTGCTTGACAGCGGCGATGGTAGCATCAGTGGCCTGTGCGTCGTTCATCTCGTCGATGCCCTTCACGCCCATGGCCTTGCCGACAGCACGGTAACGCTCGCCAGCGATGGTCTTGTTGTACTCCAGACCAACCGGCAGCAGGATGGCGCAGGCCACACCGTGCGGGGTGTCGTACAGAGCGGACAGGCCGTGTGCCATGGAGTGAACAATGCCCAGACCCACGTTGGAGAAGCCCATACCGGCAATGTACTCGCCCAGAGCCATACCCTCACGGCCCTCCGGGGTATTCTGGACAGCACCGCGCAGATTCTCGCTGATCAGCTTAATAGCTTCCAGATGGAACATATCGGAAATGGTGCAGTGACCCTTGGTGATGTAGCCCTCAATGGCGTGGGTCAGAGCGTCCATACCGGTAGCAGCGGTCAGGCCCTTGGGCATGGAAGCCATCATATCGGGGTCAACGACTGCAATTTCCGGAATGTCATTGGTATCGACGCAGACGAACTTGCGCTTCTTTTCCACATCGGTGATGACGTAGTTGATGGTAACTTCAGCAGCGGTGCCGGCAGTGGTGGGCACCGCAATGGTGAACACGGCGTGCTTCTTGGTGGGAGCCACACCCTCTAGAGAGCGGACATCGGCGAATTCGGGGTTATTGATGATAATGCCGATGGCCTTTGCGGTATCCATGGAGGAGCCGCCGCCGATGGTCACGATGCAGTCAGCTTCTGCGGCCTTGAACGCAGCCACGCCGTCCTGCACATTAGCGATGGTGGGATTGGGCTTGATCTCGCTGTACACGCTGTAAGCAAAACCGGCAGCATCCAGCAGGTCGGTGACCTTCTTGGTGACACCGAACTTGATCAGGTCGGGGTCAGAGCAGACGAAAGCCTTCTTGTAGCCGCGGGCGGTCAGCTCGGGAACGATGTTCTCGATAGCGCCGTGACCGTGGTAGGAGATGGTATTCAGAACAATACGATCGGCCATAATACAAAACCTCCAAATTGACACTTTTCTTTTGCTGCAATCGCTCAGATTGGCAGAAAGATAACAAACTTTCCTTTCATTAGTATACTGATTGCTTTTATAAAATTCTATCCGAAAAAGTCCCCTCTTTTTTGTGAAAAGTCTACTCTTGCTCTAAAAAGGCGTGTGCGCTATACTAAAATCAGAAAGAGAGGAATCGGAAAATGCTGACTTATAACATGGATGTGACCCCGGAAAGCGTATGGAAACGCACAACACCCAGCGAAGCCGAGCTGACACAACCCTATTACTGCACCGAAGCAGGTGTGTTCTACGCTCAGCAGCATTTTTCCACCGCCCGCACCGATAAGGAAAGCTACATTCTGTTTTATACCCTGCGCGGAGCAGGACTAATCGAGCAGGATGGAACCCATGTCACGCTCAGCACCGGACAGGCATTGCTCCTCAACTGCCGCACCCCGCAGAGCTACTGCACCGCACCGGGGCAAAGCTGCTGGCACCATTATTGGGTTCATCTGGACGGTGCAGGGGTCGCCGCCATGGAGCCGCTGCTGTTTCCGGGCAAAAAACTGACCCCGGTGCAGATCACCGGGGTCAAGATGCAGGAATTTTTTGAAACGATTTTAGCGCAGATGGAGCGCAGCACCGTGGACAGCATGGTGCAGACCGGGTTGGCTCTCCATGAAATGCTTGCCCTGTGCGCACAGAGCATTCTTGCCGAAGCCGAAGCCACCAGCGCACGGCAGGTGATCTTGCATGCTGTGGAAACCCTGCGTAAAAATTACCAGAAGGAGCTTTCCCTTGCCGACCTGCTGGCGGATGCCCACATGAGCAAGAGTTATTTTCTGCGGCTGTTCCGGCGTTATATGGGCACAACGCCTTACAACTACCTCGTCAACTTCCGCATCACACAGGCAAAGGAGTTGCTTGTTCTCACCGACCACAGCGTCAGCGAGATCGCACAAGAAGTTGGTTTTGGAGATGCCAGCAATTTTTCTACCCGGTTTGTAAAGGCGACCGGACAAAGCCCCCTACAATATCGCAAGAGCGCGCTGAAAAGTGCCGGAAATCCAGAACAGGATTAAACGCTCTGCCCACAGGCACTCTGTACCGCTGCCAGCAGCCGTGCCAGCGCATCGCCGCCGTCTTTTTCGGCCTGATGGTCTTGTGCGGCGGTTCCTTCTTCTGTGCCGTTGGGGTCTTTTACTCCGGCCAGACGCGCAGGCTTTTCCAACAGCAGCGCGGCTTCCGGTTTCCACGGCTCACTGGATGCCGACACTGTCTGAATCAACGGCAGATAATCCGGGAAAGCCTCCCCCAGCGAACGCAGTTCATCTGCTGCATACCCGGCAGCACGGACAGCACCATAATCGTTGGTGTGCGTCCAATCGCCCTGATGATAGTAGATTTTGGAAGCATCCCGCCCCAGCCGGATGATCTCATCCATGGCTGCCTGATGCAGATCCAGCACAGGCACGTTTAACTCTTTGCCCAGTGCGATACACGCCTGTGCGTGGTCGTGCAGGAGATCGTTATAAGTAAGTTTTCCGTTTTGCTCTGTCCATACATTGCGCGCGATCGGCGTTGCAAGAATGGGCAGGGCTTTTTTTGCGCGAATTTCCGCAATGAACCGGCGCAGATTTTCCGGGTAGCCGTTGTATGCCTGTAAATGCGGATGCTTCTGGTCGTTGTGTCCGAACTGGATCACCACAAAATCGCCGGGTCGCAGCTGCTTCTGAATAAGGTCAAAATGCCCCTCGTTACGGAATGTTTCGGTAGAACGTCCGTTGTGTGCGTGGTTGCAGACCGTAACACTGCCGTCCAGATACAAGTCCAGAGCCTGTCCCCAGCCTCCATAACACGCTGCCGGGTGGTAGGGGTATTCTGCACCGTAGTCCGCCATCGTGGAATCTCCGGCAAGGTAGATCGTGGGGACTTCGATGGGGGTGATGGAAACAAAGTCCAGTGCCGGGCAATGGCCAACGACTGCAATGTCCAGCGTATTTTTCTCAAAAGCCGCTGTTTTTCCATTGGGAATGATGGGCGAAGCATTGACAGAAAAACAGATGGACAAAACTGCGCCCTGCCGCACAGAGCCTTTCCACGCAAGGCACCGGCACCCGTGGAAAATCAGAAGCTGTTCTTCCTCCGCACGGGCGGTCAGAGTAAGTTTCACGCGATAATTTCCGGCGTGAGGGACAGCCGCTTTGAAGCAGAGCGGAACGAACCGCTGCGGCGGTTGGACTGCGCCATCCTTTTCCCACAAAGTCTGCACCAGTGCATCGGAATCCAGAAAGCAGCCGTTCTCGTCCTGCTGGATTTGTGTGATCGGTTCCGATGCGTACCAATAAGGTACATTGAATCCACTGTTCAGTTCAAAGATATTCAAACTCGGCTGTGCGTTGTGGGCAGCTTCGTCCACGAAGCCAAAAGGCTGGCTTGGGCTATAAAACGGGATGGAATCCTGTGTGCTCTTTTCCAAAGAAATTGTAAGTGTTTCTGATTTCATTGTGCTTTCTCAATGGTATGTGATACAGGTAGAATGTAATTGATATCCGGTGCGGTATCCAGAGCGGAAATAGTACAGTTTTCGCAGATCATACCTTCCACTGCGGCAGGGTCAAAGGAATTTTCTGCTGTACGAATTTTCAGATCCCGGAATGTGAAGTCCGACAGCCGATACTGTATCGGTTCCGGTTTTACATTGAAATATTCGCGGCAGTCACAGCGGCAATCCTCCACCGTAATATGGTCTGCATAAGAAAGCGGAATGTCTTTGCGGTCTTCCAGATCGTAGAACTGTGTCCATGGGTTGATATTGACAAAGCTGTCCACGACCGCATCCACCTGCTGCATCGTGATATACTCGTAGTGCTGCGGGGTATCCGGACGCATTTTCAGCCAGAGCAGATTGCAGGCATGGTCTACTTTCAGGCGGCGAATCAGGATATTGCGGTCGTGCATGGACTCCGAGCCGCAGGTCAGACAGCCGTGGCAGAAACCGTAGTGGCAGTCCTCCACTAGAATCCGCTCGTTGGTACCATTTTCAGGTGCGGTATCTGCCCACGGGCCCTTACCGCCTTTCAGCACAACGGAATCATCGTTCACTTCCAGATAGCAGTTTTTGACCAGCACATTCGTGCAGACATCAATGTCGATGGCATCGGTACTGGGAGCAGGAACAGGATGGGCCGGAGAGAAAATGCGGCAGTTCAGGTATTTCACATGGTCGCAGCGGTACAGATGACTTGTCCAGAAGTGTGAATTTTGCAGGGTGATGTTGGCAAACGTCACATTCTTGCTGTTGGAGATGAACACCAGCCGCGGACGCTGCTCATCCTTGTTCGTGCATTTGGGGTTCCACTTGCGGCGCAGCCAGAACGCCCGCCAAGAGCGCATACCGTTGCCGTCGATTGTGCCGGGGCCGCTGATGGTAAAGCCATCCACGCCGTCGGCATTGATGAGGGCCGAGAAGTAGATGCAGTTCTGCCCTTCCATGCGTGTTTCGCAGAGGTCATAATCTGCAATGTTATCACTACCCATCAAGGTGCCGCCCTGTGCCACATACAGATTCACGCCCTGTTTGAAGTGCAGCGCACCCGTGTGGTAGATGCCAGCCGGGACGACCAGCACGCCGCCGCCCTCTTTGGCGGCAAGATTGATCACAGACTGCATTTCTTTCGTATGCAGCTGACCATCCGGCAGGATGCCGTAGTCTGTCAGCAGGTAAGGCTTTCCCAGCGAGGAAAGTTCCGGGGCTGTTGTATCATAGAACCAATCATCAATGGGCGTTCCATCCGGAAAAAACTCAAGTTTATGCTTCATGGCCAATTCCTCATTCCAAACGTGTTGTTGTGCCGCCGGGGAAACAGGTATAAATATTTTTCAAACTCATACAGAAACCTCCTGCAAACCATACGGAACTGCGCGCTTGCCATAGCGGTTCGCCAGACTACCGGTCACGACCAGCTTGAACGCATTGCAGCCCGGATGGAGCAGTCCTTTCAAATCAAATCGATGCTTGTTCCAGAACGAAACACCGGCAAGCTTCCCATTGACCCAAAGTTCTGCCATTTCCTCGGCGTCAATTTCCAGCAGCGGATAATCTGCGTTTGCCTGTTCTGAGCTGCATTCCATCTCAGCGTTGTAGGTCTTTTTGACCTGAATGCCATCGACTTTTTTCAGCGTGAACTCCGGCAGCGGCAGTTGCAGCGGTTTCGGCTGCTCCGGCAGCGCAGCAAAGTCTGCCGCCTCACAGGTGAACAGCAGCAGACTGCTGCGGCTGGGCAGGTTCAGTTCAAAATTCTGTGCCTGCGCACGGGCTGCTTTTCCGCTCCACAGGTCATACTGCCCCACCTTTTTTGTGGTGGGCAAAGTGATGATGGTATGGAGGTCGGTGTTGCCCTCGTTCACAAGGAACCAGCACTCGCTGCCTGCCCGCAGGAAATGCGCACTGCGCAGCTTCGGTACTGCCGGGCTGCACTGGAGGTCCGCAAGCTGCGAAAGATCGTTCGGGAGAGCGAGTGCATTGGGGAACCGCTGTTCCGGGTCGATGACGGCCGAGAACTCCATGCCACGGCAGAGCAGCTTTCCATCCTGCACGTTGCATTCGTTCCAGACGCTTTCCGGCAAATACTGAAAACCGACCTGCTGCTCATAGAGCGAGCGGACGGCTTCCGGTTCCAGCGCTCGATTGCGGCACAGCACTGCCACTGGCAGGATGGCCGTTGTGTCGGTCATCAGGCAGGACAGCCGCCGCATATAGGTAGACCACAGCTTATAATGCTTCCACCAGTTGCTGTTGGGGCCAACATCTGGCGGACGTTCATCCTTTCGCTTGCCGACAATGCTGTAATAGAACGCGTGAGGAATGAACAGGTTGACGCCGCGTACGGCCAGCCAGTCCGTGTACCACTTGATGTCCCCGCCGGAAAGCTGCCATGGATTATTATCCTTATTGCAGGCTCCAAAGCACTCGTTGGAGTTGCGGCGGCGGTGCATCAGGCGGGCAGCATCCGCGCTGCACTTGCCAAGCGTGGAATCCAACCCCACAAGGCAGTCTTTTTCCGGTGCAATCCAGCGCAGGCACAAATCCTGACCGGGGATGCCGAAATATTTCTCTACCTCGATATCATCACTCTGGTGAGGGTGTCCCATCAGGCAGATGCTGTGCTGTTCGCACCAGCCGGAAAGTGCCGCATAGTAAACGCCGCCTTCCCGGTCAAGGATCATCTGATTGTAAAGCTGCGTATCCGCATTTTCGGTTTTCTCAAACAGTGCGGTCAGATTTTCCAGCTTACCGCCAGCTTCGGTGAACAGCTGGGCAAATCCCTTCGTCCAAGGGAACATCTTCTCCACGTTCCGTCCCAGAATGCTGGGTTCATCGGTGAAGAAGCCAATGATGGTATTGCCGAAGTATTCTTTCAGTTCGCGGTAATAGGCATCGTGGGTCAGGCCGATGAATCGCTGCACGACCTCCGGGTTCAGAATATCCGCACTTTCCGGGGCGTTCGGCTCGCCGTCATCTTCGCCCCAGTGGATGCCGCGGATGGTGCCGCCGCTCCTGCGTACCACCAGAACTCCCTTCGGAGTCTCCGCGAGGACTTCATCTCCCGGCTGGCTCTTGCTCACCAGTGTGATGCCCTGACTGACTAAATCGGGACGGCCGGCCGTGACCATGCCGTTTGCAGAACCGGAGGGGTACATTCCCTCATCGTACAGAACCACGGTCATGTTCAGCGCAGCGGCTTCCTTGACCGCCGTGCGGATGTAGGAAAAGTATTCTTTGGAAAGGTAGCGGATGCGTTTTGCAAGGCCGATGCGTGGATGCAGCACCACGCCGGAAACGCCGTGCGCATTAAAATCGTTCAGCTGGCGGCGAATCTCATCATGGGTCAGATTGCCGTTCAAAAACCAGAACGGAATGGGGGTAAACTCCCGCGAGGGCTTGGAAAGCAGTGTCAGTAACTCCATACGAACCTCCTATGGTTCATTTTTTGCAAGGGCACGAAGTTCGGCCCATCGTTTTGTACGAAAATAGAACAGCATCAGAATCATCCCTGAAAGAAAGCTCAGCGGCACGCTGGCCATTGCATAGCCGCCATAGCCGATCTGTGAAAGCAGGTATGCGACCGGTATCCGCACACCCCACAGAATGAAAAGATTTACGGTGGTCGGATACTTGATCTCGCCAATGCCGTTGGAAAAGCACATGATGACGTTCATCACCGCATACATCCATGTAAATGGAAGCACGATATGAATATAGCGCATTGCAAAGTCAAGAACGGCGGCATCCCGGGTAAAGAGTGCAAGAAGCGGGTTGCAGAAAATCGTAACGAGGATTCCGGCAGAGAACGTGATCGTTCCGGCACACAACGGAATCAGCCATGCACCGCGGCACAGACGGCGATGATTTTCTGCGCCAAGGTTCTGACCGGAGAACACCGTCATGGTTAAGGAAAGCGAAGTAATTGCAATGTTTGCAATGCTGGTGATCTTTCCGGCCACCGAACACCCGGCAACAAAGGTGGAACCCTGAAGGTTAAACAAAACCTGCAAAATCAGGTGCCCGGTGGAATAGAGCGCCGTGTTCATTCCAAGCGGCAGGCCGATCTTTATCATTTTCCGCAGGGTCGTTTTATCAAACTGACGGGGCAGAAGTGGAAATTCCAGTTCCGGGGCATAGCGGCGGATGTACCAGATGCTGCACAGCCACGAAAGCACCTGCGCAGCCACAGTCGCCCATGCCACGCCATAGACGCCCATCCCCAGCTTTGCCACAAAAAACAGATCCAGCACAATGTTGACCACACAGGATACCAGCAGGAGCATCAGCGAGGAGCTGCTGTTGCCCAGCCCCCGCAGGATCCCCGCATTGAAATTGTAGCCCATATTGCCAAGAATGCCGACCGTAATGATCCGCAGATACTGCACTGCGTAGGGCAGAGCATCCGGCGGAACCTGCATCAGCTTCAGGAGAAGCGGCCCCAATACAAGCCCCAGAGCCGTAAGCGGAACTGCCGCCGCATAGAGAAAGAATACTGCTGCCCTGAGCAGTTTTTTCAGTGTGGCCTGATCGGATGCTCCGCAGGCCTGCGAAACAAGGATGGAAATGCCGGAGCCAATGCCAAGAAAGATACACAAAAGAATTTCCAGCGGCTGTGAGCTGGTGGAAACTGCCGCCAGCGCCGCCGAATCACAGTAATTGCCGATGACCAGCGTATCCACTGTGCTGTACATCTGCTGGAGAACGCTGCCGGCGCAAATCGGCAGCGCAAAACGCAGGGTGCAGCCAAGGATCGAGCCATGCGTCATATCAGTCTGACGCGCAGATGCTTTATTCTGTATCATAAATTTGCTTTGTAAAAGAAGAAGCCGTGTCCCGCAAAAGACTGCGGAACACGGCTTCTGTGTTATCAGCTCTCAACTCCGTCGGCGGGGGATCATGCAGACCGGAGTTTGCGTCCGCTATGATTTTTACAGAGAATCGCGGATCTGCTTTGCATTTTCGAGGTCAGCCAGACGCCATTCTATGATACTGTTGGCATCCAGACCGTTGCAGTCAGCAACCATCTGATCCCACAGTGTATCGAACTCGCTGTCGGAAGATGAGTAGACCATCTTCCAGCTTGCAGTGGTGACCTTGTCCTTGATTGCATCGATCATCAGCTGCATATTGTCGTCCGGCAGGCTGGTAAAGCTGAACACATCCTGCAGGGGGCTGTCGCTAGAGTAATCATCGCCCAGCCATTCCTTCCAGTTCTCGTGGCCGGTGGTTGCACGCCACTGGTCGAACACCTTGGAAGAAGTGCCGATCTCGCTGAACTCGGTCCAGCCCAGAATGGAAGCGGTGCGGTAGCCGCCCTTGCCGTCGCCGAAACGGGTCAGGGTTCCGTTGCGGGCCAGGAACGGAGAGTTCCACATTTCCAGAGTCTCGCCGTTGGACAGGGTGAATCCAGAGGAATCGTTGTGGCCGTCCTCAAACCACTTGGTACCGGCCTCGGTCAGGTAGGCGTTACCCTGATCATCGCTGTACCAGAACTCGCCGTCCGGACCCTGAATGATGTTCAGGTATGCTTCGGGATCTGCCAGCATATCCAGATAAGCAAGGCACGCTTCCACATTCTTAGTGTTTGCGTTGATGCCGATCAGGTAGCGGCTGTCGCCGTAGGTGGTGACCGGTGCATAGAAGACCTTTGTGCCGGGGATGTGATATTCCAGATAGGTGGGTGCCCAGCCCGGCAGGTAGCCGGAGGGGATCTGGGCGTAGCCGCCGTCCACCTTGACCTTCTGGGTGGGACGGTCATTGTTGATGCTGTCCGGGTCCATCAGGCCGCGGCGGTAGACCTTGTTATACCATTTCAGGCCCTTGTAATACAAGCTATCCTTATCCAGAATGGAGTGGTACTCGCCGTTATACATATCGGCTTCCAGCAGGTAGGGCAGCTGATGCTCGAAGTAGCCCTGCCAGCGGTACCACAGGACCATGCAGGCCCAGAAGCTGGAGTCAGAACCGTTGTTCAGGATGGTGCCGAAGCAGGGAGTGCCGTCCTCTGCGGTGGGTCGGGCTTTCTGCATCTGCTCCATAACGTCGATCAGGTCGTCAAAGTCCTTGATCTCCGGTGCACCGATCTCTTCATAGGTGTCCCAGCGCAGGCGCAGGGCGTTGCGCTCGGTAGAGTTAATCCAGCTGTACTTGACGTAGGTGTCGCCGCACTCGCAGGGGATGCCGTACAGGCCGCCGGTGCCGGCGCTCTTGAACTTGCGGGCAAAGTTCAGGGACTTCTCGATCTTCTCAGAGCTGTTGACATGGGGCATCTGATCCAGATAATCGTCCAGATTCAGCAGCATACCGCCCTGCACCATGATGTCCAAACTCTGTTCGGGGATGAACATCACATCCGGCAGGTCGCCGCTGGCAAGGATGGCGTTGGTCTTTTCATCCGAGTAAGCCCAGATGTCCAGATTGAAGCCACGGGAAGCGAAATACTCGCCCTTGAAGCCGCCAACCAGACCGCTGGATACGTTTGCATCACGGGGATAGAAAGTAATGGTCTGCGGGCCGCTGGAAGCGGAACCGGAGGTATTTCCTGCGCTGCCAGAAGTCGTGCTGGAAGAGCCGCCGCAGGCGGTCAGGGCAGCTGCCGAACCCGCAATGGCGCAGGTTTTGAGGAAATTACGACGCGAAATCTTTTTCATAAGAGGTTCTCCTTTTCTTGTATTTTTATAAGAAATTGTTTTTTCAATTCATCTGGAACTGCTTTAGCCCTTGACGGCACCGACCATCAGGCCCTTGACGTAGAACTTCTGCACAAAGGGGTAGACGCACAGGATGGGGATGACGACCACAGCGGTCAGGGTCAGACGGATGCCGGTGGGGGTAATGGTCGCAAAGGGGTTCTCGCCGGAGATCTGCTCCGCCGCAGCGGTGACCTGCTGCAGCAGCTCATACAGCAGATACTGCAGCGTGTAAAGCTTGGTATTGGTGATATACAGCTTGGTGGTGAAGAAGTCGTTCCACTGGTTCACGGCGGTGAACAGAGAGATTGTTGCAAGGATAGGAGTCTGAAGCGGCATCACGATCTTGAAGAAACGGGTCATGTAACCGGCACCATCCAGATACGCAGATTCTTCCAGCTCCGGGCTCATGGCTTCGATGTTGGTCTTGACCAGAACCATGTTGTACACGGACAGGCAGGACGGAATGACGTAGACCCAGAAGCTGTTGACAAGGCCCAGCATACGGTTGTTCAGGTAGACCGGGATCATACCGGCGGAGAAATACATCGTAACGACCGTAAAACGGTACCAGAACTTGCGTTTCCACATGTTCTCCTTGGTGAAGAAGTACGCCATGTAGCTGGTAAGCACCAGACTGATGGCGGTGGTCAGCACCGTGCGAGCGACCGAGATAAAGGCTGCATTGCCCAGATTCTGGATTTTGAAGATTTCAATGTAGTTGTCAAAGTTGATGCCTCTGGGCAGCAGGATGATCTGGTTCAGGTCTACGGCCTTCTGCTCGCTGATCGTGCAGATCATCAGATAATAGAACGGATACACGCAGATCAATGTGATGATAGTGAACACAATGAGGCCGATGATGTTGTAAATTTTATCTTCGGTGCTCATCTTGATGCGGCGTTTGGGGGGCTGCTTGATTTTTTGCCGGGTGGCTGTCATAGCAATCAATTCTCCTTTCGATCAGAACACGCTGGTGCCGCGGATCTTCTTCGAGGCAGTGTTGGCAAAGGTGAACAGGATCAGTGCAATAACCGATTTCATCACGCCCACGGCGACCGAGAAGGAGATCTGACCGCTGCCGATACCCAGATTGTAAACGTACAGGTCCAGAACTTCAATATGTTCCTTGTTCAGTGCGTTGCAGAAGGCCAGGTACTGGTCGATGCCGGAGTTCAGGAAGTTGCCGATGCTCATGATCAGCAGCACGAAGAAGGTGGGCATCAGCAGAGGGATCGTGATGTGCAGGATGCGCTGCCAGCGGCTTGCGCCGTCGATCATGGCGGCCTCGTTCACTTCCTGATCCAGACCGGTGATGGCTGCAAAGTAAATGATAGCATTCCAGCCGAGGTTTTTCCATGTGTAAAGCAGTGCCTGAATGAGCCAGACGTGCTTATCGGTGGTAAGGATGTTCACGGTCATTTCTGCGCCGAACTTGCTCATCAGGGAGTTAACCAGACCAGAGGAGCCAAACAGGCTGGACATCAGGGAGAACATGATGACCCAGCTGATGAAGTGCGGCAGCGTGGTAAGGGTCTGCACACATTTCTGGAAGCGGGTGCTCTTGATCTCGCTCAGGAAGATGGCAAACAGCATAGGCAGCGGCATGAGCAGGTAGTTAATGCACTGGATGCCCAGCGTGTTGCGCAGCACCCGGAACAGATTCTCGCGCATGATGGGGTTGCCAAACAGGTTGGTGAAATTCTGGAAGCCTACAAACTTGCAGTTTGCCAGCGACATGCCAGGCTTGTACTGAAAGAATGCGTAGACCCAGCCCCACAGGGGCATATAGTGGAATACGAACACGAGTGCGAGACACGGGAGGATGAGCAGGAACAACTTGAAACTTTCGATGCGCTTCTGGCGCGAACCGGCCGTTTCCAGCAGTTTGCCTGCAGCGGCTTTGCTGGACGACATTGAGGCGTCAACTCCTTTTCAGATTTGTGAATCGTGTGTGAACGATTTGTTGTGTTTCGAGTATAATCGAGCTTTCCGCCGTTGTATATAACAAAAATTTCAGCTTGTGTAAAAAATAACGGTTTGTGCAAACATGCAAAAAATACCATTTTTCAACAACAGAAAATTATGATACAAGCCATAATTTTTACAATTTACATTTTTCAAACTGCCCGTTACAATGAAGAAAAAGATGCAAAGCCGCTCTGCAAAGGGGCGCTTTCAGATTCAGGAGGAAGAACCTATCATGCTGACAAAATCCACAGATCCTGCGGTGCGTCCCAGCACTCCGCTCGCCTACGCGCAGAGCGCCTGCGACACCATGATACGCCGTTACGCTGCCGCCGATCTTCCGCCAAAAGGACATTTCCACTACCATCAGGGTGTGTTCCTCTCCGGCGTATACAAAACTTACCAGCTCTGCGGCAACGAAGCCTATTTCTCTTATATGAAAGACTGGATCGATTCCGTATTCACCGAGGATGGCCGCATCAAAAACGACTACAAGCACGGCGATCTGGACGACATTCAGCCCGGCATCCTGCTGTTCCCCCTGCTGGAAAAGACCGGCGATGAAAAATACCGCAAGTGCATCGAGTTTGTTGCCAAACAGTTGCCGGATGTCCCGCTGTGCAAGTGCGGCGGCCTGTACCATAAAGTCAGCCTGACCGGCCAGATGTGGCTGGACGGCCTGTACATGGCAGGGCCTTTTGCCGCTGAGTACGCCCGGAAGTTCAACCACCCGGAGTGGCTGGATTTTATGGTAAAAGAGATCTTCCTGATGCGCGACCACACCCGCGTTCCGGAAACCGGACTGTGGCGTCACGCATGGGACGAGACTAAAACGGCGGACTGGTGTGACCCCGAAACGGGTCTTGCACCGGAATACTGGGGCCGCAGCCTTGGTTGGGTGCCGGTGGCCGTGATGGATGTTCTGGATCAGATGAAGCCGGAGGACGCACATTATGACAAACTCCGTGCTCTGGTCAAAGACCTGCTGACTTCCCTGCTGAAATACCAATCCGCAGATGGTCGGTGGTATCAGGTGATCGACAAGGCAGACCAGCCGGGCAACTGGCCGGAAAATTCCTGCACCTGTCTGTTTGTCGCTGCACTCAGCAAAGCAGTGCGGCAGAAGATCCTTCCCGAGAGCGCATTGGACGCAGCTAAAAAGGGCTACGAAGGCGTGATCCGCTCCCTGAACTGGGAAGGCAATGATTTGCTGATCGGCAATGTTTGTGTCGGAACGGGCGTTGGCAGTTATGACTTCTACTGCGGCCGCCCCTGCTCCACCAACGATCTGCACGGTGTTGGAGCGTTCCTGCTGATGTGTACTGAACTGCACTCGGTACTTGCATCTTAAAAGCACCCACAAACCTGCTTATCTTATTCTTCTCCTAACGAACAAAATGGAGCTGTACGGTTTTGTTCATCCGTACAGCTCCATTTTGGTTTATTCGGCATTTTCTTCGGGTTTCTTTCGCAGAACGCATAGTTCAGCGATCAGACCGCCGGTCGGGTTCTTCCGTATCACCAGACCGCACTTGGGGCCATAGTATAGTTGTATCCGCTGGTGCAGATTTTTCAGACCATAGCTTTCCTGCTCGGTGGCGATCGGCTCCTGCAAATGGGCATTCAATGCCTGCAAAGCATCTTCTTCCATGCCAAAGCCGTTGTCCTCTACTGTCAGAACGTAAGTATCCTCATCCCGGATATAACCACGGAATTGCAGGATATTGTCCTGCCGGGAGGGGTCAAAGCCATGAGCAAAGTAGTTTTCGATCAACGGCTGCAACACATTGCGGATGATACCGTATTTCAGGACTTCCTTATCAATGTCATATAAAATCTGCATGGCATCATTGTGGCGGGCACGGTAGATTGCAAGATACCGCTGACTGAACGCCAATTCCTGCTGCAATGGGATAAAGGTCTGCGCACCGATGAAGCCGCGGAAAACGGATGCGGTCTGCGCGATCAGTTCTGCCGTTTCATCATCCCCGTTTTCGTAGCAGCGGGCGCGGAACACATCCAGCGAATTGTAGAGAAAGTGCGGATTGAATTTCGCCTGAAGCTCCTGCATCTCCGCTTCTTTGTGTTTCAGCTGGTAGTAATATGCCTTGTCGATGTTCTCTTTCAGGCTTTCGGCCATTTTATTGATGGAATGGGCAATGTCGGCAAATGCAGCCTGATAAAAGTTTCCTCCGATGCGGTAATCCAGCTGGTTCTGGCCCAGCGCATCCAGTCCATCCCGGATGCGGCGCGCCTCACGCTGAATCGTTCGCATGACCAGACAAAGCACAAGGATACTCAGCGCAGAGAGCTGCAAAATCGCCGTCAGAAGTTGCGGCGTGCTGGCGTTCGATTTCAAAAACAGTTCTTTCCAGTCGATCGTGTAGTAAACCGTGCCGCCACGTGTGGTGAATGGATCGACCATGGCATACCATTTTCCGGTATCTGTCTGGAATACGCCGCTGCCGGCCTGAAATATTTCCTCTGGAAGTTCGATGTGTTCCTCGCCCGAATTGTACAAAAGCCGCCCTTCGTTGCTGATGATCTCAAATTGCAGACTTTCCAGAGGCAGGTTTTCTTCCGCAAACTGCTGGATCTGGCTGATTCCATAGCCAAACAGCAGAACACCCTTTGTGAGAGCAGGAGTGCCGCCCGCGACCGCAATCGTATTTCGGAGCTGTGAGCGTTCACTTTCAATTTCTCCGTAGATCTCCATCAGGTTGTTTTTCTGCTGCATCTGTTCCATGTATGGAAAATCATCAGGCAGGGCCTCCATGATCCCGACCCCGGTTCCGGTTTGGGAGGCGGCATAATAGATGTAATTGACCTTTCGCACCGGTGAATAGGCCGCGATCCATTGGATGCGGTCATCACGCACGACAATCTGTGCCAGCACATTGGAGATGTCATGCAGTTCCACCGGAGTCAGTCCATCATCATCCGGGACAGCAAAATAATCACGTAGCAAGAGATAGGAGGTTGTCTTGTTTTCAAAAATCGGAAGATACGACTCCCAGAACTGCTCCGTCAGGTTCTGGTACGCATTGCCGACCTGCGTAAGTCGGATGTTGACATCTGCCAGAATCTCAGACTTCTTCTGCTCATAAGAAAGAGAGCAGACAAAAAGGCTTGTCAATATCAGAACGATCCAATAAAATGCTCCAATCAGCAAAAAGATATTCCAACGCCGACGGATCGGCTTCGTTGTCTTATCCATCCAGCCTTACCCCTCGTTCATGTGCAGCCCCATCCGATAGCGGGACGGTGATATTCCCTTGTTTTCACGGAAGCACTTCACATAGTAGCTTGCCGAAGCAAAGCCGACTTCTTCCGCAATGTCCTTGATTTTTCGGTTGGGGTTGCGCAGCAGGATGATGGACTGGTTGATACGGCACTGCATCAAATAATCATTGAAAAATGTTCCCGTTTCCTTTTTGAACAAATGGCCGAGATAGGCAGGGTTCATGCCGTTCTTCGCACAAAAGTCCTTGATGGAAATGCCTGCGCCCTCCATCACGCTGTCATGTATATAGTGCAAAGCGACCTGAACGATGGGGCTGAGTTCGGCAAGGCATTTCATAAATGCCTGCCGCCCGGTCACGAGCATATCTTCCACCGCACGGGCAAAGTCGCTCTCCGAGTGCTGTTTTTCCGGTGTCCATGTGGGAACGCGGAGAACTTCTCGTAGATTTTCCTGTGCCGGGAACTCACTCATCAGAACGCGCAGACAGCCTTTGTGCAGCCTTGACAGCGATTTCAATGGGGCAACTTTTCCATCCTGCTGGTACAGCTTGGTGGCAAGGTGGCGATAACCGGTGTCCCGGATGTTCTGGTCCGGCAGATAATACAGGATGCGCACTTCCTCCGCCAACAGGTCGGCATCAATGCCGAGCGTGTCGGTTTCCTCTTTCAGCAGCACCGGGCCGTCCGAAAGGTCATTCATGTCGATGGTGTCGCAGGCGTTCAGGTAGCTCATGTGGAGCAGATCGGTTTCCTTGACGGATGTGCCAATGGCAACACGAACTGCATCCACTGCATTGCTTTCCTGCGCCGCATGAGAAATTTCATCCGAAATATTCTCTCTGGAAAGATCGCGCCCGCCGAGAATCATGACCCAGCGGCCTTTTTCGTCCCAAAAGCCGTTTACTTCATAGCTGGCAGACAACTGTTCCCGACAGGCCGCCCGGAACGCCGTAAGGGAAGATTTTCCGCGCCGCACAGCACACACTACGCAATACTCCGGCTGATACAGATTGATGCCCAGCACGGCGGCGCGCTCGCCCAATTCTTCGCTGCCGATGGAGCCCGATACCCACCGGTTCAGCGTGTTTTCCCGCAGAAGATCCCGGCTGTTTTTGCGGCGGTTGTAGATATTGTCCAATGCTTTCTGGATAGTCTGCTCCATCTCCACATCGGCGACCGGCTTGAGCAGATAGTTCTCAACGCCAAGCTGGATGGCACGGTGGGCGTACTCAAACTCGCCGTACGCAGTCAGCAGGATACAGTGCGTATCCGGGTACAGACTGCGCACCTTTTCGATCAGTTCCAGACCATCCATGCGGGGCATCCGAATATCCGTTACCAGCAGGTCAATGCGCCGCTGCTCAAAATACTCCAATGCCGCCTGTCCGTCCGATGCAGTCAGGAGCTTGTCCACACCAAGTTCCTGCCAACCGATCCGAACCTTCATCACTTCCAGAATTTTCTCCTCGTCATCTACAAGTAACACAGTGTACATGACAATATCCTCCTATTTTCCATTTACCTGTTTTGAGGATACCAAAATTGAACAGATTCCGTCAAGGGTTTCATCTGTTGTATTCTACAGTTCTTGATATGTTCTGAAATATTTTATATGTACTTTCCACGATATCAACGATAGAATATATTTAGAAGTACTGGAATTGAAGGAGTTTTTGTGTTGGAACACTATTTTTCGCAGAACGGTTTGACCGCCTGCTATACCGATACCGCTATCACCCTGTTCTGGGACAAGCCCGCTGCCGCTGGTGCAATGGAAACCTATACCATTCTGCGGAATGACACCGTAGCCGACACAACCACCAAGACCCATTTTACGCTGGAGCATCTCCTCCCGGAAACGGAGTACACCCTGTTCGTCCAGTGGCGGGGCGGCGGAATCGGTGAACTGACCGTCCGCACTACGCCCACGAAACATTGGCTGGATGTGGCCGCTGCGCCTTACAATGCAGTGGGTGACGGTAAAACCATGAACACCGCTGCATTGCAGAAAGCCATTGACGACTGCACGGAAAATGAGTGCGTTTTCTTTCCGGCAGGTGTATACTTGACCGGTGCCTTGCGGCTGCACAGCAACATGGAATTGTATCTAGAAGAAGGGGCTGTCTTGCAGGGCACTGCCGACCCGGAGGACTATCTGCCGCGCATTCCCAGCCGCTTTGAGGGCACCGAGATGGAATGTTACAGCAGTCTGCTGAACCTTGGCACGCTCGACCACGCCGCCGGGCCGAACTGTGAAAACGTCATCCTGCGCGGCAAAGGCACCATTGCATCCGGCGGCAAACTGCTGGCCAGCCGCATCATTGAAAGTGAGCGCGAGCGGCTGAAAGAGTATCTCGCCCAGAACGCAGACCTCGTATCCACCTGCGAAAACGCCGATACCATTCCGGGGCGCGTCCGCCCTCGCCTCGTCAATATGAGCAACTGCCGGAACATCTGGATGCAAGGGCTAACCTTTGCCAACGGTGCCAGCTGGAACCTGCACATGATCTACTCCGACCAGATCGTGACCGACCACTGTACCATCAAATCGGATGGTGTGTGGAACGGCGATGGCTGGGACCCAGATTCCTCCACGAACTGCACGCTTTTTGCCTGTGAGTTCTGCACCGGCGACGATGCGGTGGCTATCAAATCTGGCAAAAATCCGGAGGGTAATGTCATCAACCGCCCGACCAAGCACATCCGGGTGTTCGACTGCCACAGCGGCTTCGGCCACGGCATCTGCATCGGCAGCGAGATGAGCGGCGGCGTGGAGGATGTGAAGATCTGGGACTGCAACATGTCTGTATCCACCTCCGGGCTGGAGATCAAGGCCACGAAAAAGCGTGGCGGCTATGTCCGGGATGTGGAGGTGCGGGACTGCACCCTTTCTCATGTGATGGTGCATTCGGTGGGCTACAACGATGACGGCATCGGCTCCGCTGTGCCGCCCATTTTGGAAAATTTCCGCTATGAGCGGGTCACCCTGCTGGGTCGGTACATCGACCACGACCATCTGTGGCATTCCTGCCCAGCCATTGAGCTGTGCGGCTTTGATGTGCCGGGGTACGAAGTGAAGAATGTCCGGTTCAAGGATGTGGTGTTGGAGGACAACAACGGCCCTGCCCAGAGCATCCAGATGCAGAATTGCCAGAACGTCAGCCTTGAAAATATCACCGTGCAGGCCGGCACACAGCCGGAATAAAAGAAAGGAGCAGTTCGTATGAGCATTTTTCAGCAGAATTATGATAAACCAGGGCCGGGCGTAGAACGCGACACGCCACGCAAAACAGGTCTTGCCCGCATCGTTGAAGTCCTGAGCCGCGATTTCTTTCCGTTCTGGAAAGCAAGTCTCCTGCTCTTGCTCAGCTGCATCCCGCTTGTCTTAGGTGTGCATATTACACTGCTCAACTCGAATGCCGTTCTGATGCTCCTTGCCTCGGCACTGGGCGGAATGATCGCCGGCCCGCAGCTGTGCGGTATTGCAGATACCATTCTGCGCAGCCTGCGGGAGGAAGCCGGATTCTGGTGGCACACCTATTCGCAGGCATGGAAACGCAATGTGCGCTTCTGTCTGCTGCCCGGCGCGGTTATGGGCATCTTGGTCGGAATGCAGTTCTTTGTCCTGTGCAATCTTGGCAAACTTACCGTGACCGCAGGACTAGCCGTTACACTGATTCTGGGAATCCTTCTTTCGGTCAGCATTTTCCTGCTGGTCTGGATGCAGGCCGCTGTGATGAACCTCTCCTTCGGAAACATGATTCGCAACGCGGTGCTGCTCATTCTGATCAGCCCTGTTCGCGCAGTCGGAGCAGTGGCTGTCCAGATTCTGTACTGGGGTGCGATCTGGCTGTGGTCGCCGGTATCGCTGGTCATTTTTGCCTTGACCGGTGCATGGCTTCCGTTCCTGCTTAGCGTTTTTCTTCTGTATAAGCCGTTGGAACAGAACTTTGAATTGGAAAAGAATATTTCCACTCTCCAAGCGGAAAAGTATGCGGACTGAAAGGACGCATTGTTGCAAACCCGCTAACGAGTGTCAATAGCCTGAACAAAAAATCATCAAAAATTTATTGCCGGGTGCAGTTGAGCATCCGGCAACTTTAATAAGCCGACAACACAGCTTGTCGGCTGAAAATCATCGTAATGGTTCATCAGAAACCATCAACAGGCATCAGGAGATGGCTGGGAACGCAGAAATTCAGTAACACGAGCGTAATAGACTCGCAGGAACTTCGCACTTCCTGCGACGGTATAAACGTAATAATGCTTTCCTTCGGAACGCTTTTTGTCCATAAAGCAGTAAACAGCATTTTCCGGGTTTGAGCGTGTTAAAATAATATTCGATACGATAAAAATAGTTCGCCTCAGATGCGGTGAGCCTCGTTTAGAAACGTGGCGTGACTTGGATTCAAATGCACCAGACTGGAACGGCGGTGCGTCAATACCAGCAAAGGCTACCAACGCTTTCTTGTTTTTGAACCGCCGAACATCACCAATTTCGGCCATAAGAGCAGGCCCGGTCTGGGTCGTTCAAAACTTGCATGAGGTGAGAAGCCGCTTCTGCAAGAGAATCGTACTTCATCTGTTCAGGAACTGGCGTTTCCAGAAGAGAAACGCCCCACGCCTGCATACAGTCCGCAAGTTCTTTCTGTGCCTGCAATGCTGCCGCCTTACGCACATCCGGGGTGGTTTCTGTATCCAGAACGTAGGCTGTGGAGTATTTTCCGTTGCGATCTTCCGTCAACTGCACCATGGAGTAGTGCTCATTCCAAAAGCGGCAGAAGCGAACCCTGCCGCCGATATTCTCCATGTCATGGCACAGTTCTTCTTCGCTGCTCCATTGTGGTGTCTCGGACAAAATGCAATTCAGTTCCGAAAGAGCCAGCCGTTCTTCCGCCGATA
>ERZ779843.1498-NODE-1498-length-27060-cov-5.615145_pt1 | contig 27060 bp, 27 predicted proteins | sample MGYA00511560_ERZ779843 | MGnify/ENA primary metagenome ERZ779843 (study PRJEB29588, sample SAMEA2158062) | human gut metagenome | biome: human gut; feature: human-associated habitat; material: faeces | place: Denmark | collected 2008/2010 ... | reverse complement strand
TATAACCGTATTCATCAAAAGCAGGCGAAAATATAAATGGAATATCATTCTTTTTGCCTGCTTTTATTATTACATCTTCGACAATACAAAAAATTAAAGAAACACTGCAACTACAGTATTTCTTTAATTTCGTATTTACGTATCTGTCTACCTCTTTATTTTTCATCCACAGGCTTGTCCTAACTTCGTACGGTCCGCCAGAGAAGATTTTATCCTCTCCTGCAGGAATTCGTTCAGATCCTTGTGTGGCAGATAGTGCACGGCCTTGTCAATCACTTTTCCACATTGCCTTCCGATCTCCTCCACCGCCTTCCTGCCGGCTTCATCATTATCCAGGAAGCAACAGACCTGTCCGTAGCTTCTAAGGATATCCACTGCCTTGGGCAGGTTGGCCACAGAATTGAGCACCACGCAGTCCGGCACGGCTTGCCCTTTCTTCAAGGCCAGGTACGAGAGATAGTCCATGAACCCCTCGAAAACCAGCACCGATGACTGCCGTCTATCCCCTGCATTATGGCTGACATACGTGATATCCTTGGGAGAGACCGCTCCTTTGAAATACGGGTTGCGTATCTCAAGCCCCCCCTTCCTGTTTTTGAAACCGACCGCGAAATACCATTTGCCGCGCATGCGGTAATGTACCTCCACGCATTCCCTTGAGGCGATATCGGAAGGAATGCCCCTTGTCCCGAGATAATCCAGCAGGACGGTGTTTTTAAGAGGTGAGACGCGCAGTTCCTCAAAGGTCGATGCCACAGTCCGTCCTTTCGCAGGAGAAGGAACCGGCCTGAACGCCGGAAAATCGCTCCCGATCCTCTGCAATACGGTCGGGATATCCGTCACCCCGTACAGCCTTTGTGCCAGGTCGATGATACTGCCCCCGGTTCCCTCCCCGAAATCATGTCACAGGTTCAAGGAAAGGCTGACCTTGAATGACGGGGTACGCTCCTGCCTGAAAGGCGAAAGGTACCATACACTGTCCCCCTGTCTTCTGACAGGCGAGAATCCCGTCCGCCCGAGGAAATCCTCCAGCGGAATCTTCTTTACTTCCTCGATGTTCATCGCTTGCTTGTTTTACAGGTTATTTAAAAGGCGGCCATGAGAGCGGGTCCAGCAAGACCCCGTCCTTCCTTAACTCAAAATGCAGGTGGTTGCCGGTCGCCACCCCCGTATGTCCGACATCCCCGATATGCTGCCCGATACGGACATGAGTGCCCGCCTTTACATGCAGCCCGCTCATATGCGCGTACAGTGTTGAGTATCCTTCCGCATGCCGGACATGCACGAACCAACCGTAACTCCGGCTGTAACGTGCCTCGGTGACCCTGCCGTTACCTGCACTGTACACGGGGGTGCCACAGGGAGCGGCCAGGTCCACCCCCTGGTGGAACAGCCTCCTTCCCTTTACCGGATGTACCCTCATACCGAACGTGGACGAGACCCTGAAACGGGTGTATCTTCTGTCAAGGGGGAAGAGTACGGGATAATCCGTCAGGAGAATGAGGCCACGTCGGGACCTTCAAGGAACCGTTCACTTCCCGGCAGTACCGGTGGAACGTTCCTTTAACAATTCACCCTTGTTTCCGCCAGCCGTACCGTCCCCCCTCACACAGGAGGAGACTGACAAAAGGTGACAAAACATGACTATCAATGACAACTTTCTCATAATCAGAATATTTTAAGACGAAGATAGTAATTTTATCTCCCGAAACGATTTATCCACTTTAAAATTTAACAGTATGGAAGAGGTAAAACCGGCTGCTACAGGCAGCGAAAACGCCACCCAGGAACAGGGTTACCTGATGGCTTACGACAAGAAGGAACAGAAGGCGAAAGGTGTCAAGGGCATCGCGGCAAACGGAGAGCTGGAGACGCTCGAGGCCAATGAAACGAACAAGAGCCAGTTTATCCGCGTGGACCGGCATGGAAATTTCTTCACCAACTTCGGGAAGAACTTCATGTACCAGTACAACCATCCGACACGCTATGCGCTGTACCGGATGGAGGAGAAGACCCCGGTGGAGGAAGCCAAGCGTAGGATCGAGCAGGCCCAGCTCCCCGAGAACGAGTCCTTAAGACGCGAGCTCTCCCGGGATAACCGGATCTACAACAACCACCTTTTCAACGAGCGCGAGATCAACTGGCAGCAGGCCGAGCGTTACGGGCTCACCCCGGACGTGCTCAGACAGACGGGCGACATGGAAAGGCTGTTGCAGGGCAGACAGTCCGGCATAGCCTATGACATCTCCATGAACACCGAGCTGGGACGCCAGAAGGGGGATGCCAAGCTCTCGCTCTTCCGCGACGAGAACGGCTTGGCCAAATTCGACCTGCACTTTATCCGCCAGGCTCCCAAGGTGGGACAGGAATACCGGGGATACAAGCTGGAGGAGGACGTGCTGGACGCCTTGAACCGGACGGGCAACGCCGGAAGGCTGGTAGACCTGGTCGTCGACTTCCGCAGCAAGGAGACGAAACCGTGTTACCTTTCAAAAGACCCGGTTACCAACGAGATGTTCTTCCTCCCGGCGGACCAGGCTCGCTGCCCCAAGAAAATCAAGGATTACACGCTCTCGCAGCAGGAGTACGCCGACTACACGGCCGGCAAGGAGGTCCCCATCGAGTTCAAGTCCTCAAACGGAAAAATCCTGCGGACCTCCATCCAGATGAGCGCCGCCGAACGCGGGACCGAGTTCCTGTGGGAAAGAAGCACGAAGAAGCCGGAGAACAGACAGGGGCAGGAACAGAAGGACGGCTCGCCGGAGAAAACGCAGAAGCCTGAAAAGAAGACCTATGCGCGCAAATCAAAGATAACCCCGAAAATGTAACGGCATGGCATCCATAAAAGACAACATGGAACAACTGGAGGAGTTGTTCAGGCAGGACGGCGGAGGGTGCCTGCTCATCGGGTACGAAACCGGCATGGACAAGCCCCATGCCGCGATTTCCTACCAGCTTTACCCTGTCAATCCGGATCAGGACGGCATGACCTACCAGTTCCTCAGCCTGCTGCATGTCGGGATGGAGACCGCCCGGATATCGGCCTTCATTCCCGATACCCGCCTGGAGATCTACCGCTTCCCCCGTATGTCCGATGTCCCTTCCATATCCCGGGACATCCCCGTGAAGGAATACATCACAGGCAAACTGCTGCCCCATATCCAAAGGTGCGGCCTGGAACCCGTGGTGAGCGTCAACCTGCGTGACGCGGTGTTCATGAGGTCCGTCCTGAAACGGTCCATGGAACCGGGCGGACGGCTGCGGCTGACGGCCGCAGAGATCGACCGCCTGGTGGATTTCCGCCGGCAGCAGGACGAGAAGGCGCGGCTATACGGCTATGAGCCCGCCTACAGGCTGCCCCTGCATATCGTGGAAACATCAAGGGGCATACTTGTTTTCAGTGACGGGCCGGCGGGCCGGAAAGGGCTGGAGGAGTTCTACCGGCACCTGGCGGACAACTACTGGTGGATACACAGCGAACCGGGACCGGTCAAACAATATAACATGCATTCCGTTCCGGCAAGCCTGGCCCCGCTGATTGACGCCTCCTGCAGGAAAGATCCCGATACCGGAAGATACGTGTACGAGTTCACGGACTCCCCGGTACGGGCGGACCTGCCCGATGAAAGAAAAATGGAGCCGGTCTTCTTTACCGACATGACACCCTCCGCTGAAGGATACCGCAACCTCACGGAGTTTTCCGGATGCGGGATGAGCGGGTGCAACGCGGATATCTACCGGCTGCTCTCCCTTACCCGCCACTTCGACCGGCAGCTCATCCTTGACCCCGCCTTTTCCTACCGGCACCAGTTCCGGGAGTTCGTGGAACGCATGGACAGCTTTCTCCGAGGAAATCCCGGCGGCGATGACATGGGAAAGATACTGGACGACATGCACGGCAAGGCGGGGCGTATCCTGAAAACGGATTTCGACGTAAGGGGGCACCGTACCCTGGAGCGGCTCCTGAATGACCGCAGCGTGCCGTTCCTCATCGGGGAACACGAGGCCGATGACACTTTGAGAAGGGCGCTGCTCGAAGGGAGATGGATTTACTTCCCCGGACTGTCGGCAAAAATGCCCGGCCTCCGTTACATCCATGCCGATAAGACCTGCGACCGGGTCATGGCCTATAAGAATCCCCCGGGGCTTAAGCCTGTATACCAGATCAAGGACGGCAAGATCATCCCTTATGAGTCGGGGGCAGTAAAAACGGATAAAGCGCGGGCAAAGAGAAACGGGAAGAGTAACGGGAACGGAAACAATTTAAAGTTATAGACATCATGGAACAGACCTACACAGCGATAGAGACCCTGGGCGGCTTCCTCGCCTTTACCGACACGGCGGAAGGCAGGAGAAAGCTGCGGCAGTTCCTGCAACAGACGGCCGACGCCTATTTCAATCCGGCATTCAATTCCGGAGCGTTACGTGTCTACAGGGCCGAAGGGGAACTTGGCAACCGCCCCTGGGTCAACCCGGGGAGGATGCGGCTGGACGAGTACCCCTATGGCCCGAAGCCTCATGGCAGCCGGATGGAACTCCTCTACAGCAATGAGATGAGACCCACTGCGGAGAACTTCCGCAGTTTCTGCCATAACGCGGGCTGTGAGATAAGCGCCCGCAACGTCAATATCATGGACACCCTGGATGCCCTGGAGCGTTATGACCGCCGGGCGGAGGAGTTACAACGGATACCCGCAAAATCCGCCCGCGACAGGGAGGAATTACTGCAGACCCTCGAGACCAGGAGACAGCTGCAGAAACTGATGGACTCCGCCTATGATGTCCGGGGACACCGGACGGCCGGGAGAATACTGGACGACCCGGCGGAGCGCGTCATCCTGGAAGGAGTCCCGCTCTACGGACCTCACAGGAGCGTACTGAAAGAGGGCCTCGGGCTGTACCTGCCGCAAGAAAGCGGGAACAACCCCTCGCATGCCTACGCGTGGGTGGACCAAGCTACGGACCGGATCATCTTCGGCGGCAACCCGCCTGTGGACCGGAAAACCGTCAGGATCAGACCGGAGGTCGAGAAGAGGCTGTACAGCCCGCCAGGAAAAACACGTAAAAGGACCGGGACACGTCCCAAAATGTAAAATAAGAAACAGATGACAATGGAAAAAAACAACAGGACCGCACCCTTGAAAGTGGTGCTCCGAGATCACGGTTACCTGCTGTTCTCCGGCAGCAAGGCCGGTGAGGAGGCCCTCAGGGGATATCTCCAGCGTACCGTTGACAGGTACTTCGAACCGCATGCCCATGACGGGGCGCTGGAGATCTATGAGTACTCCGGGCGGCGCAGGGAGCTGATGCCCCATATCAACGGTGGCGGACATGGAATCTCCTGCCGGAAAGGAACGGGAAAGGCGGAATACATTCCACGGGAGGCCCTTCCCGCCGGGTTTGCCGAGAGCCTCGAGCCAAGGCTCTACCACGCGATGAACCCGACAGCCGACGAATACCGGGGACTACTCTCCAAAGTGAGGGGATACACGGGCTTCGAACTCTCTTCCAGGGGAGAGAACGAGGACATATACCGCCTGCTATCGATCAGGGAGCGCGGCTACATGAATATCCATGACCGGCCGTTCACCTATTACAGGGAACTGCTTCCCCTGGCCGAACGGCTCGAAGAGGTGACGCAGGTGAAAGCCGCGGAGCTGTTTGACCCGCAGGCTTTCAGGGAGCTTTCATCCGAGATAAGAAAAAAGGCGGACGATATCCTCCGCCGGGACTTTGACGTAAGGGGTCACCGGTCACTGGAGAAATACCTCGGCAATCCCGACACCGCCCTGCTTGTGGGAAACGTGAGGCTGGAGAACGAGCAGTTCAAGGTACTCTCCGAAGGCCACGCCCTGTACCTGCCGGAGAATGACCGCCCCGCCTCACGGCACCTGCTCTACTGCATGGCGGATTTTACACGGAACAAATTGCTGGTATCCGGTGAACCGTTCCCTGTCAGGACCTACCGGGTAAAGGACGGCATCCGTCATCCGGCAGGGCAGCGTGAGGAGGCATCAGAGAAAAGGAAAAGGGCCGGACGCAAACCTTCCGGCAGAAAATTATAAATTAAAACAGTGCCACCATGTATATCGGATTCATATTGAACGGCAGGAACGAGCTGGAATACTGCCGGATGCTGTCTTCTGACGTAAATGACCTGGACCGCCGGTTCGGGGAGTTCTGTTTCAGTCAGGTCAGAGGACAGCTGAAAGGGGCCTACCTGCCCGAGGAAAGGATCTACTGCATCGAGGCCGCCGGTGAAGATGGCAACCGGGTGGAACCCCTTGTGCGGGATATAATTGACAGAGGCGCATGGCCCTCCGACGACTACCAGAGGCTGCGGGATATCGGATTTGTCCATGAGACGGCCGACTCCTACAGGAAGACCGACAGCCGGGACTTTATTGTCGGCGAGCTTGAACGGACACTCCACAACGGGAAGGCGGGCAGGCTGCTGGAAGCCTACCACGACTTCCACCGGAGCCGCGAGAAGGATACCGGCAACCGTGTACTCACGGCTATACAGACCGGACAGGGCGTGCTGCTCTTCGATGACACAGGCCGGGGACTGGAGCGGGCGGAGAGCTATCTCCAGTATAATGCGGACAACTTCTTCAGCCCGATACACCGGAATACCGACAAACTGGACGTCTATTATTTCAGCACGGACAACGCAAGGCTGGTGGAAAAGGCGCGGGAGTGCGGCAGGATGTTCACCCCTGATGACCGGTGCCGTTTCATCCCCGCCAGGGCGGAATTCCTCCGGGCGGACATCCTGCGGGGATGCAAGCCCGCCGTGGAGTGCGACATGTCCCCCGACCTCGCCCGATACCGGGAAATGCTGAAGACATTCAAGCTCAGGGAAAGTGAGACACCCTTCAACATCGGCATACTGGACAGGCTGTGCAGGACGGGAAATCTTGACGAAATGCCGGAAAACAGAAACTTCAGGCATTTCTGCAGCTTTTCCTCCCTGCGCTCGCAGATGAACCATTCCTTCCTCTCCTCACAGGCGGACACGCTGCTCGGGAGCTCCATGAGACAAGCCGTCAGCGATACGGCACGGCGTATCCTGCAGAACGAATACGACGTGCGGGGATATTTGCCCACCCCGGATACGAGACGCAGGCGGGAAAAGAAACCGGAAAAGACAGGTAAAAAAACTAAAATAGGAAGATAATATGGTCTCGTGGTTGGAAAAGCTGGGACTGCAAAGAACGCGTCCCCCAAAAGAAGAGCTGAAGGACTTCTGTCTGGAACTGTGTCCGGACAACCGGATAGCCTCCTTCATGATAACGGACCATACGCCCCGAAGTGGGAACCCCTTCATCCGGTTCGTCAAGGAAGCGGCCCGTAAAGCCGTACTTGAGGAAGCCCGGGGTGTCCCCGACAACCTGCTGCTCTTCTATGCCGGCATCCGGAAAGAGGAGCTGCCCCCTTCCGACGGACTGCTGGAGAAGGAACCCAGGAAGGTATGGCGTTTCATCATCGAAAACGGCGGGATCACGGACGGCAACTCCGTCCCGCTGCGACGGGCCGCCTATCTGGAGGCACACGGTGTGGAAACGGACCGCAGGAACCTGGAGGGGCTGGAACACTCGCCAGGCTACAAAGATTTCGTGGCACACGAGACCGCACGGGAACGCATCCTTCAAGGAAAGAACGCCCGGTTCCTCGTGACCGCCGTGAAGACAGACCAGGGTGTCAGGGTGTTCAACAGGGGGCTACACGGCCCGCGCCACCTGCGCGAATACCTGCAGGAAATAGCCGACAATTTCTACTCACCCTGTGGAAAGGGACCGGGGACATTGTCCATATTCCGCATCGAGACCTCGTCAAAACGGCTGATGGAGATGTCCCGGCAGCCCGGAAGGTACTTCCCCGCCTCCCAGCCCGGACTGGAAGTGTTCGGAAATTACCGTCCGGTAGCCTCCTTCGACCTGTCGCCCACGGCGGCCAACCTCGACAGGTTCATTACGGCCAGCTCTCTGGAACTTTCCAGACGCAACCTGGATATCATGACGCTGCAGGACATCGCAGAAAAGGGATACGCCCACCTGGCGCTGGAGGAGCCGTTCCGCTACAGGAGGGAGTTCGCCCCCGTGGAAAAAGAACTCGGAAGGCTATCCAGGGAAAAGGAGCTCCATCCGGACTTTCCCCTCGGGGAGAGGATGGCGGAGCTCCGGGAGACTTCCAGGAAGATCGCCGCCGCCCTGTTGGCAAGGGAGGGGGTCCGGACAGGGATGCCACGGTCTGAAACGAGGTATGCCGACAGGATATCACGCATGCTGGAGAGTCCGGCGGATATCCCCGGGGGATCCGATACCGGCAAAAAGAGAAAAAAAACCTCTTCCAAACGGAAACATGCCGCAGGAAGACAAGTAAAACTATAAATTGTAAGCATATATGGCAACCAACAAACCACTCACCCCGGAAGAGGCCGTCGACATGGGTCGCCGCGCTGTCGGTCGGCGGGCATTGATGCGGACACTGAGGGACATCTTCTCGTACCGTAACCCGCTACGGCAGTTCATGGACGCCTACCGCTTCAACGTCATCCGCTGGAGCGCGTCCAATCTCAGGGAACCGACACCCGGAAAACGTGTCAGGCTGTTCCTCGGCACCAGAAACCCGCTGCGGATTCTCCGCGACAACTTCCGGCAGAACCGCGCGGACCTGACAGCGGACTGGGAAAGGGCGGTCATCGGTCGTATCAACCTCTCGCTGGAAGAGCTGGGGAGCATTCCGCTGCATTCCAGGCCGCGTGACCTTGCCAAAAGGCTGGACCGTGTCGGAAGGATGATAAACCGGATGACCGGCTATGAGCATTGTCCCAGCTTGCTCACAGAGAGGCTGCTGCTCTCCACCTACAGGTATATATTCATGGCTCCCCATGACAGGCGGTTCGGCGCCCTCTGTCCGGACGGGATCTGCGGGATGCTGCGGCAGAACGGCGTGCCGCCGGAGAGCCTGTATTACCAGAACTATGAAAGCCTGCTGCAAGGAAGGGAGACGGTCATCTACGAGTTCGCCTCCGACGGGAAAGGGCAACAATATCTGCGTCCCCTGGAACACGTGAGGCTGGATGCCGGCCCGGGCGGGTATGACATGCTTCCCGCCCGCCGGCCCGACAGCCCGAAGGTCACTTCCGTTTCCCAAGGGGCGGAAGAGGCCGTACCGCTCTCCGAAAAGGTGGAAAAAAACGGGAGGAATACCGCAAGGGAGAAGAGAACGGTCCGGAACACAAAAGTCAAAAATACAAAGGCCAAAAACAAAGGCATAAGCATGTAATCAATTATTCACCTGATAAAAACAAAAATTATGAGAATCGTACTTACAGACAAGCCAGCCATGGCAAGGAGCATCGCCTCCGTACTGGGCGCCAACGAAAAGGCGGAAGGATATCTTTACGGCAACGGGTATGCCGTCACATGAACTTACGGCCACCTGCTGGCACAGGCCCCGCCGTCCGCTTACGGGCCCGCCCGTGTGGAACGGCAGGCGCTTCCCCTCATTCCGGTCCCGTTCCGCCTCGTTGTCAGACAAGTCAGGACGGAGCAAGGGTATGTCACCGACCCGGTAGCCATCCGGCAACTGGAAGTGCTCCGCGGGTTGCTCGAAAACGCCGACGCTCTGGTCATAGCCACGGACGCGGGGCGTGAAGGAGAACTGGTCAGCCGGTATCTCCTGGACTATCTCGGTTACCGTAAACCGGCCCTGCGCCTGTGGATATCCTCCCTGACGGAAAAGGCCATCCTGAATGGTTTCAAAAATCTGAGAGAGGACGGTGACTTCGACAACCTCGCCCTGGCGGCGAGGGCACGCAGGGAAGCGGACTGGATATTGGGCGTGAACGCGAGCATCGCCCTGGGGATAGCCGCCGGCATGGGCAACCACTCGCTCGGACGGGTGCAGACACCCACGCTGGCACTGGTCTGCCGCCGTTATCTTGAGAACAGGGATTTTGTGCCCGTGAGCTTTTACCATCTGCGGACCGGAGTCTGCAAGGACGGGCAGAAAGTTCTTTTCACGCGTCCTCTCCGGTATGAAAGGAAAGAGGATGCGGAAAAAGCCCAGGCCGGACTGGAGGGCGAAAGCCGCTGTACGGTCCTTGCCGTGGAAAAGAAAGAGAATATGGAGGAGCCGCCTCTGCCGCATGACCTGACCGGCCTGCAACAGGAGGCCAATACACGCCTGGGCATGGCAGCCGGACAGACCCTCGCCGTCGTCCAAAGGCTCTACGAGAGAGGATACGTCTCATATCCGAGAACCGGATGCCGCCACATTCCGGAAGATATATTCGAGCAGGCGCCCACGCTCGTCGCCTCCCTTAAAGGACATCCCCGGTTCGGAAGGCACGCAGAAAGGCTGCTCGAGAAAGGGCTGAACCCTCATGCGGTGGACGGGAACAGCGTAACGGAACACCATGCCCTTCTCATCACGGGAGAGGTGCCCGAAGGACTCTCCCCGGACGAGCAGAACATCTACTCCTTGATCGCCGAGAGGATGCTGGAAGCATTTTCCGAAGGATGTGTCAGGGAGGTCGTACGTGTCAGGGCCGATTACGGCGGAATGGAATTCGAGGCCGAAACCTCATGTGTGAAGTATCCGGGATGGCGGGACATTTATAACGGACCGGACATGGCGGAAGAAAGCACCCCCTTGCCACAGTTCCATCAGGGAGAGACACTGGCGGTATTGGAAACAGAAATACTGGAAGACAGTACAAAGCCGCTGCCACCATTCACGGAAGCCGGACTACTGGCTGCCATGGAAAACGCCGGCGGCACGGCGGACGGTGAAAGCAAAAAGAAAATAACGGAGAGGTGCGGACTCGGGACACCGGGCACCCGTGCGGGAATCATCGACCTGCTGGTGGCCCGCCGGTACGTAGAGCGTATCGGAAACCGTCTCATCCCTACGGAGAAGGGGCTGGAGATATACGGTATCGTAGGAGACAAGCTGATCGCCGATGCGGCTATGACGGCCGCCTGGGAAGAGGCACTGCGTGAAATCGAGGAAGGAAGGCTCAGTGCCGGGAAGTTCATGAAGGGTATCCATGAATACGCACGGAAAATCGTATCGGAACTGCTCGCCCTGCAGGTCAGGAACCCGGGCGTGACAAGGTGCGCCTGCCCGAAATGTGGAACAGGAACAGTGACACTCTACGACAGGGTGGCCAAATGCGGAGATCCCGACTGCGCGTTCCATCTTCCGCGCATGTTCAACGGACGGGAGATGACGGACGAAGAGATGACACGGCTGATGGCATGGGAAACTACCCCCTTTCTGAAATTCACCACCAAGGCGGGAAAACCCTATGAGGCATCGCTCAGAATGGACGAGAATTACAAGGTGGAGCTTACATTCAAGGACAGCATGCGGGAGCTGTAACAGGACCGATACTGTAAGGGAAATGTCCCGGCCTGCTCTTTTCGGAGACTGGCCGGGATTTTCCGTTAATCGGGGTGTATGGAAAGTCCGTATATCATTACAACCGTCTCGGGCGTTACCACCTGATGTGTACCGACAGTAGCTCCCACCAAGTGAACGTCGGGTTTCCTTTCCCGAAGTGACGGAGCGGAAAATGCCAGCGGCCCGCTTACGGAAAAGTTCATTGCCGATAGTTCAAGGAGTTGTTGTCCGCAAGGAAGTGGACAGGCCGGGGCTCAGGGTACGCTATGAGGAAAATCCTGCCGCAATCACCATTCAATATCCTGTATGTAAATAATCCAGACGGCAGACACCCGTATCGAAATGTCTGCTTCCAATCAATTTCCAGACGGAAGGCGCAAGAGCGTCTCCGAACAGTCTGATGCCACCCTGCAGTCTCGGGGAAAGATAGATCACCATCTCGTCCACCATCCAGAACCTGAGCAGGCTGTCAACAAGCGGAAGTGTGTCAGGACTGGCCTCCACAAGGGCGATACCGTCCCCTTCCTCTTTCCATCGGGAAAGCGAGACGAAAGATACCGGTTCCTCAAGGTGCCGTACCGCCTTCTTCCTGATCCGGGTGATACCGTATTTGTCCGCAGAATCCTGCAACGCGGAAAGGGACTGCCGCTCCAACAGGCAGCCGTCAAGGGAGAGAAAGGCCATAAGCTGAATCTTTGCCATAAGCTGAATGTTTAATGATACCGTCTATTTCGCAGGCAAAATCCATAAAAAAACGTGGACTTGCCCAGCCTAAAAGTGGAGCTCTGGTAAAGCTAAGAATAAAGGCTGTGCAAGCCACGCTATGACAATGCATAGCATAGCCTTACACAGAAGTCCTTTATTCTTTTGAAATTTACCAGATCCCACTTTTAGGACGTTCTGCGAACGTTATGTCTATATATATATCAAGAAAGAAGGAAAAATACCCCTTCTTTTCCCAAACTCATATTTTCGTTCCAAATATAGGAATTATTCTAAAAATCACGAAATATCCGCCCGGATAATCTTCCCGTCAAGAATTGGAAAGGGTATAGTGTTTCACGACGGGCTTTCAGGAAAGCATCTGACTATTAGTGACTATACATGACTATGCATGACACGGGAAAGTTACATCCCTCTTTCCTCACTATCTTGCACCCGAAATCATTAAAAGAAATAAATATGGAACTGACAATTATCGAAACAAGCGCTTATCTGGAATTAAAGCGGCAGCTCAGCACGTTGTCCGTGCAAGTGGAGGACCTCGTCCGGAAAATGGCTCCACCGGCTCCGGACAAATGAATGGACGCGCAGGAGGTATGCCTGGCATTGGGAATCTCGAAAAGGTGTCTCCAGGCTTACCGTGACAGGGGACTGGTTCCCTGCTCACATATCGGCGGAAAATATTTCTACCGTGAGACGGACATACAGCAAATCTTGGAAGAAGGACTAATCAAAAACAGAAAATAACGGATGGCGGAAATCATTACCAGGGATTCGGAGGAGTTCAAGGAACTCACCGGATGGATCAAGAGATGCGGAAAGGCACTGGAAAACGCGACGGCACGAATCCGTCCGGGCATAGCCGACGAGCATTATCTCACGGGAGAGGAAGTCTGCGAGAAACTGCATGTATCCAGAAGGACACTTCAGGCACTCAGGGACGAGAAGGCAATCCCGTATACTTCCATTACCGCCGCAGGAGGCAAGCTGCTATACCCGGAAAGCGGACTGTACGAGGTACTGAAAAAGAACTATAAGGACTTCAGGCGATACGCCGGATAAACAAACGGTGCGTATTCACACAAAAAAAACTCCTTCGGCCGGATCCAAGGCTGAAGGAGTTTCTTTATATAAGTTTCGGGGCTTAGTTGGCCAGCCGGTACGTGTCACCGATCTTCATACACAGCCTGTCCGTATCTTCCCCGACTTTCGGATTGATCAGCTCGGCATAAATCTGGGTGGAAAGAATGGACTTATGTCCCAACACCTTCTGCAGGGTTTCCAACGGCATCCCCTTTAAAATGGCCAGAACGGCAAAGGTATGGCGCCCGATGTGCGGGGTTATCTCGGTCGAGCAGCCGCATTTTCTGGTCAGAACCCTCAGACTGGATACCATGGTCTGGTATTCGCCTACGGGAAACACCTTGTCTGGCGAACTTTTCTTTTCATTGTCCCCCCTGTACCTCTCGACCAGTTCGATGGCGATAGGAAGCAGCTTCACCACATAGGCCACGCCGGTTTTTATACGGTTGCCCATCAGCCATGTACCACCCTCGGAATCCGTATGGATATTCTTGTACGTGATCTCCTTCAGATCCGCGTACGCCAGACCTGTGAAGCACATGAACAGGAACATGTCACGGATAGCCCGCTGGCGCTTGTAATTCAACTTGACATGGATGACGCTTTGCAAGTCCTCCTCGGTGAGGAAAGAACGCCGCTTGTATTCGGGCAGGCAGTCGAAACCGATGAACGGGTGAAGCCTTATCCAGCCTCTTTCCTGGGCGGTATACATCAGCCATTTCAGGGTGTTGACCCGACCGAAAGCCGTCGAGCTCGCCAGGGCGCATGTCCCGAGCATCCAGTTGTAATAGTCCTCGATGAACTTCTTGTCAAGCTCGGCGATGGCTATATCCTCGATACGTCTCTTCTCTTTGAGGAAAAGCTGCAGATTCTTGTAGTCAGACACCAGCCCGCGATAGGTGCTTGCCGCCTTTTCCTTGCCTATCTTTTCCTTGTAGGAGGCAAGCTGCTCCCTGAACAGTCCCATAAGGGTGTGATAATCGTCCCCGAAACCAAGATAGCGGTTGTAGACACTTTTAGCTGTCACCAGGCTGTCATGGTCGCAGACATACTGGTAATGCCTTGTGATCTGGGCCTTGATATTGTCAAGCTCCTGGTTCAGCCGTCTGGCCTCGTCGGATTTCCCTTTCGCCCTCTTGGCCTTGGCATCCCATAATGCCAGTGAAACTTCCCGCTTGCAACTGAAGCAGGCGGTGGTCTTGTTGATGGTTATACGTCCCATAATGGGCACCTTGCCATCTTTCAACGATTGGTTCTTGGTGTAAAACAACACGGAAAATGTACTTCTCATAAACTCGCTTCTTTTAGTTACAAAATTAATAAATATCGAGCTTTTTGAAGTTATGAAAAACAACGCAATACATTGAAAAATAATCGTTTATATTCCTTGAAATATCCGTATTTGCAAGGTAACGGATAAGTAACGGAAGTCGCAGCAAAACATGCCCCATAATGCTCGCTTTCTCTACCAACAACCCAAAATAGAAATTAATAACTATTTGATTGTTAATTGGTTTTCGCTACCTTTGCAATTTGTGAAAAAACACTTAGTTTTTATATAGGAAGCATATATGTTTTAAAATCGAATCACCGGTGTTTTGAAAATAGATGCTTGTCGCTACCAAAAACGGTCGACATCCGTTGTCAAACAGATGCCGACCGTTTTTTTACCACCCTATAGTTTTTCTATACTTATTTACTTAATCATATCAAATCCCGTATACGGAACCAACGCCTTCGGAATGCGGATGCCTTCGGGAGTCTGGTTGTTTTCGAGCAAGGCTGCGACGATACGCGGCAAAGCCAATGCGCTACCATTCAACGTATGGCAGAGCTGTGTCTTTTTATTCTCGTCACGATAACGGCATTTCAGACGGTTTGCCTGGTAATTATCGAAGTTAGAAACCGAACTTACTTCCAACCAGCGCTTTTGGGCTTCTGAATAAACTTCAAAATCAAAACAAAGGGCAGCCGTGAAACTCATATCGCCACCACAAAGACGTAAGATACGATACGGAAGTTCCAATTTCTGGAGCAGGCCTTCTACGTGATCCAACATTTCTTGATGAGACTGTTTGGAGTGTTCCGGTTTGTCAATGCGAACCAATTCCACTTTAGAGAACTCATGCAAACGGTTCAGTCCGCGCACATCTTTTCCATAAGAGCCGGCTTCGCGACGGAAACATTGCGTATAGGCGCAGTTCTTGATCGGCAACTGCTTTTCATCGAGGATAACATCACGGTAGATATTAGTAACCGGGACTTCGGCTGTCGGGATCAGATAAAGATCATCCACTTCGCAATGATACATCTGCCCTTCCTTGTCAGGCAACTGGCCCGTACCATAACCGGAAGCAGCATTCACAACTGTCGGCGGCATGATTTCCATATAACCGGATTTACGGGCTTCATCCAGGAAGAAGTTAATCAGCGCACGCTGCAACTGCGCACCTTGTCCCTTGTAAACCGGGAAACCGGCACCTGTGATCTTCACTCCCAAGTCAAAATCGATCAGGTCATATTTCTTTGCCAATTCCCAATGGGGCAGTGCGTCTTTCGGCAGTTCCGTTTCCATACCGCCCATCTTTTCAACCTTATTATCGTCAGCTCCCACACCTTCGGGCACTTCGTCGTAAGGAACATTCGGGATTGTATAGAGCAAGTTCTGCATATCTTCGGCCGCCTGATCCATTTCGGCCTGGATAGCCTTGTTGACTTCCTTGATCTCAGCAACACGTTGCTTAGCAATTTCGGCTTCCTCTTTTTTACCTTCTTTCATCAGCATGCCGATGGTTTTCGAAGTCTGGTTCACCTCTGCCAGATTTTTATCTAATTGATTTTGCGCACCACGTCTTTTATCGTTCAATTCGATCACTTTTGCAATGCTTTCCTGTGCACCTTTAAAGTGTTTCTTTTCCAGACCGCGAATCACCCGATCTGTTTCTTCCGTAATTACTTTAAGCGTCAACATACTTTAATGATGTTTTTTTATTTGAGTTGCAAAGATAATCAAGATTTATGATTTATGATTTATCATCGACGCATAAACAGGGCAACCGCATCAAAATTTTCCAAGATAGTGATTAACATGCAAAGTTTTCTGCAAATCATCTATCACTCTATCACTACAGAGGTTGTATCTGTTGATATTCAATCGTTACAGGCAATGATACAGGACGTTTTCCTCTATCACTCTTCTATCACTCCTAAAACATGGTATTTTTATCATATAACTGAAAATCAACCTATTGATATCTTTTTCCTTTCAAAAAGCATATAGAACAATTGAACAAACAAATGTAAAAACAGGTACAATAGATATTAAATTGGCGAAATACGGTTCTTCGTTCCACAAAAGCCCTCTCTTTTTTCGGCAGAAACAAGCACATAATTCCGTAAACACCCCCATGTTGCCATTCTTTACATCCGGGTGTAGGGAGCCGGTACATCCGGGTGTAAAAGGGGGCAACAAGGGGATGTCCGGCAACTAAAGTGCCTTGCCGGACAATAAAAACCACCCGGTTTCATCTATTTTATAGTCGTCTTTACATAAAATAATCGAGTGATTCACAGGAAATCACAAATTCTTCACCCGGCCACCGGTAAGCCATGTCCGGACATAGTAAGGTTCACTCAGGCTACTGACGATCACACCGTTCGATGTGCTGGTATGGATAAACTTACCATTTTTCAGATAGATCCCGACATGGTTAGGCACTTTCTTCCTTCCTTTGCCCATCCGGAAAAAGACCAGATCACCTTCCTTCAGGTTGGCACGGCTGACTTTCTTGCAATTATGCTTCAGCATATCAGCCGAAGAACGTGCCAACTGCTTTCCATAGACTTCACGAAACACAATTGCCACAAAACCGGAACAATCCACTCCTTTCTTTGTCAATCCACCCATCCGATGAGGGACGCCAAGCCATCTGGCTCCTTCATTGTATAAAAATATATTATCGCTCGGAGTCAGGCGGACACCATAGAGACGGGAAAGCTCCTTCGGTCCCTTGAAATCCGCCGGCAAGGCAATCCGCTGCTTTTTGCTGCCGCAAGAACCAAGTGTCAGGATCAAAAGTAAGATTCCGATATAAGATGTGATAAAATTTCTACGTGTCATGATGACAAAGATAAGAAACTACCTGAAAGTTCCGATACACATACATCCAAAAATCTATATTCGAGACAAATCATTTTACGATACTCACCATATTTATTTTTTAGGGGAAGCACCAAACTGTCGATATATTACGAATCGTACCTTTGTCGTCAAGCCGCCAGGTAATCCGGTTGTTGCGATCTATTTCCACAAGTTTCGGTTGAGATTTGTCCTTGCTGTGTCCGTTCCAATTACAAAGCAGCGTCGTCCCATTCCGATAGCGGGACAACTCGGCAACAAACAGAAGAGACAAACCTTCCAGATCGCCAGACGTAACCAAACGACCTATTTTCCAGGTTTTGGCATCTATTTCAACCCAGTGATGTCCGTCACCACATCCGACCAGCAAACATTTGCCTTTTTTCAATTGCTTGACAGAAAAAGGAGTACCACCGACCTTCACACGGTTTATGATCTGGCCGGAAACATTCATCTCAATCAGTTCGCCTGAGCCGAAAAGAGGAATCAAATACGTGTTTCGCCTCGTTTTTTCAATTTGGCGAAACTGGTTATGCACGGTTTCAATACCCGTTTCAAAATGAATTTCCTTGATAGTCCGCCCGTTGTTGTCCAGCTCGACTATCCTTGCCGGATGCCCGCAAATGGCAAGTAGGTAACCTCCGTCAGACAGTTGTGTCGCCGTAAAAAGTTCTTCGTTGCCACCGACCTTATAATCCCAGACGACATGCTGCCCCGGTGTGATAAGTCGCGCACCTGCGGTATAGGCATAGAGTATATTCTGTTCCCTTGTCACTTCCACATCGTTACAGTCTTCCCCTTTGCCAATCGTATGCACCCACTCGAAACGGCAAGTCCGCTTATCTATAACCGCAACCTTATCCCAGCCACAACCAGCAATCAGAAACTTTTCACCTCTATACTTCTGCCCGAAAGAAAAAGGGGAATCCTCCAGTTTGATTGCCTGTATAGTACAGGCAATCAAGCAGGAAAGGAGGACATACAAAAGTCTATAGTTCAAAAATCGCTTCATATTCATTCCTTTTCCATCATGACAACACGGAATCCCACATTATATACTTTCTGATAATCCCGGTAAGGCAGACGGAAAGAAGAGGTATTACGGAAAGGACGATCATACCAGGAACCTCCGCGAACGACCCGTTTCACGCCTGGAGCTGCTGCCAGATCGTTCCGCCCGTCATCCGCCCGGTAAGGATAAGGTTTATAAGCAGAACGTGTCCACTCCCATACGTTTCCGTGCATATCGAACAACTCCCAGGGACTGCGGATGTAACGACCGACCGGTTCGGAAACAAAACCTCCGTCATTGTAAGTCGTATCCCGCGGGATCCAATCGTCATACTTATTGGGATTTTCAATAATCCGGACACTTTCATAAAACTTATAGGCAGTACAAGCAGCAAATTCCTTCAGCTTGATATCTCCCATATTGGCATAAGGAGAGAAGTCTGCCTCCTGCCCGCCAAACCAGAACGGCGTGCTGCTACCTGCACGGCACGCCCATTCCCACTGTGCCTCGTCAGGAAGGGTAAACCGAAGTCCGGTCTTCTCCGAAAGCCAGTTGCAATAGTCCATTGCCTGTTGCCAGGAAATGCGTACAGCCGGTTGGTTATCATCGTTCAACGAATAGCCACGCCGTCCGAACTGATAACCGTGGCGATGCTCGTCACGGCTGTCATGTTTCGGATCGAAAGCACGGAATTGCCGGTTCGTGATTTCAAATTGTCCGATCCAGAACGGCTTGTCGATGGTAACGGCAGTTTGCGGCATCTCGTCCGGCTGACGTGTGCTCCCCATGATAAAACTGCCCGCCGGCACTTTGATCATTCTAAGCTCTACGCCAGGAGCTATTTCGATCGTCATCTGGAAATTGCCAAGTGCAATCTGGAGATTTTGCGGTTTGCTCCAAGCCACATAAGGTTTTGCTTCCGGATCATAAAGCGGCCAGCCTTTAAGAGCCGTATCGCCTATGTTTACCATTGGCCGGTCTGGTTTTTCGTAAGCTATTCCGGTTGGCAATTCGGGCAACCATTCCATATCGTGCGCCGGTGCGCCGAACATTTCACGATAGAGTTCACGAAGCCGGCGGCTGTTTTCTGTCCTATCGTAAGTTGAAATATCTTTCCGGCGCCCGTGGAATGGAGCGTTGAAGTCGATCCAACAAGCGAGACGAAGCATAGAGGCTGAATCGAGCTTCACATTATAATGTCCCTTTGCAAGAAGTTGCATCAGTTCAGTCTGGTCGGCATGTACATCCATCGGAGTAAGCATATGCATATCACTCTCAATCCCAGGACGGCGCACGTAGCGGTGCAGATCAGCATACGAACGGGTGAAATGCCCTCCGTATTCAGTGGAAGCACTACCCGATATCTGAGATGTCCAGTCGGTTATCCATTTATCCCCTTTCAGATAAGGACGGCTATTGTCTTCACGGCTATGGCAACCCACACAATAACGGTCAAGCACCGGCTGAACTTCATGGCGATAACTGAAACCACGCTCTTTACCCTGCCATTCCTGTATCTTTTGCGGCACTTTCCCGAAAGCTTTCACCTTTCGGGGGATGGCTACCATGTTCCGATCTTCGTGACAACCGATACAAGAGAGGACTTCACCCGGCATAGCAGTAAACCAACTCCGCATGATCTGCAACGCTTTTCCTTCGGCATCAAGCGGTTGGATGAAGACCGGTGTGTTGGCAGGAACCTGGAAGATTGCCGAACCATCTTCTTCCACATCCACTTCTCCGATAATACGTTTTATATCCCAAGGGCCATCCATGCCGATCGTACCTAAAAGTCCACCTTGGCGCCAAGGACTGAAATCGTACGTACCGACACGCAATTTCTTTACCGTTCCACGGGGAATCCCTTTCAGTCCGTCACCCGCATATACGTCTTGCAAGAACACCGTTCCAGTCGTAAGTCCGGGCTTCACCTGATCAGGGATTACAGGCGGTATAGCCCGTTTCTCCACTAAAACAGGTTCCAGATAGGCGACTCCCTCATCTTCACAGATCAAGGTCATATTATCGAAACTATCCACCAGATAAAGTCCCCAAAGCGATTCGGGAGACGCTTTCATAGCAACAAGAAAATAAGTATCGTTTAACGGCCAAGGTTGCAAAAAACGAGGCCAGCATCCGTCGGCCTGGCGGTCCCTCACTTCAGGTAAGACCTTACGCCCGGAATAAGGAATTTCGGCTACTACGCCATCAGCCTCACGACGTCCTTTATTGACATCGATGATCATGAGACGGCCGCTACGAGGTGTACTGTGATGCCCGGTTACAATCCCGACCATAGCCGAAGGGCGTCCCGGAATAGGCCGTGCATCGAAATAAGAAGTCGGGAAATAGGAGTTGGAACCATAATAGGCGCGTTGGTTCGTACCGTCCGGATTCATCGTGAAAGTAACACGCGAATTGGCATGCGGCAGATCGGCATATTCCCAACGTTGATACAAGATCATGCCATTTTCCATTACCACAGGCCCCCAGTTGCTATCCTGATCGTATGTCAATTGCCGGGTTTTACCAGTAGAAGGATCGTAGCGGAACAGCCCGCTCATATTACTTCCTCCATCCGTACAAGGCAAGCCGAGGAATGTTCCGGTCGAACAGAAAATATAGCTGCCGTCAGGAGCATAACATCCCTCGAAGGAATCGAAATCGCGATATGCTTCGGGGGTTAACTGGTGTGTCGTACCGTCCTTCAGGTTGAGTTCGAAAAGATGCCAACGGTTATTCGTTCCAATCGACGAGTACATCATACGATCACCGTCAAAATGAGGTTCCGGATCGGCAATGATCATGCCTTCTTGAGGTTTGTATATCGTTTTTCGCTCGATATGCCCCGGTTCTATCCGGAAAGATACAAACTCATTCTTCCAACCCTCCGCCGGATGGGGAATGGCAAAATTATTATGGAAATTATCAGGGACAATGCCAAGTGCTCCCCCAACAGCAGTCCGGGCCTTGTCGCCTAATGTCCGCCGAATGGCAACCACTTGTTTGCCTCGGATCAACGGATTGGCAAGCAAAGTGGCGTCCAATTCATGTAGAATGTTTTCTGCCTGTCGGATCGCTTTCTTATCACCTTTACGAATTCCCTCAATTAGCTGAGAACGGTTTGCCTCAAGCTCTTGTAATACTTTCTCCCACTCGGTTCCAGGTTGAAAATCCGATTTATATTGGGTTTGCAGGGAACGGACAGCTGCCTCGAATTTCTTCGGCTGATAATGTTGCAGGCGCATATCCAATCCTCGTACGGCTGCAAAAGAGGTCGTTACCGCTGTTGCCAGTAAGCAAACCATCAGATTAATACTTTTCATGGTTTTTAAATCTTTAGATTGATGTTTGCATGCAAAGATAAAGGTTTCACTTTTCCTAAAGTTAACAATACGTGTACAATACTTTGCAAAATCCGATATATTCTTCTGGAAACCTTTTATCTTTGTCTCACACATTATCAATTAGTCAGCTAATATGAAGATACTTAATAACCGAAATACGCTATCGCTCCAAATGATATATGCGGGCTACCATTGTGCAGGAAAGGAATGGTGCTATGAAAACATAATCAGCCCTTTCTCTCGCCTGTATTTAATAAACGAAGGAAAAGCGGCTGTTTACATGAACAAGAAAAAGTATGAATTATCGCCCGGCGAATTGTTCATTATCCCAAAGTTCACGTTCCATACGTATGAATGTGACAATTTTATGAATCATTATTACATCTGTTTTTTCGACCAGCTGATTGGGGGCAGAAGCCTGTTCGAAAACACGACCATACGCTATCAGCTTCCAGCCAAAGAGATAGACCGGATGCTTATGTTACGTTTTCTCGAACTGAACCCCGATTGTGCCGTCCGCAATCCGAATCCTAAAACATACGACAATAAAGATAATCTTTACACCGTCAACCAGAGCCGTTCCAATTACGATCTTGTTACCGAGATCGAAAGCAACGGCATTCTTCTACAGCTCTTCTCACGTTTCTTAGGGGAAACGAAGTTTCTGGAACCAGAATCACGTAATCAATATGAACGACTCAACCTCGCACTCAATTATATCGACAACAACCTGCAACAAAGTATTCTTGTAAGCGACCTGGCAGAATTGATGTGTATCAGCGCCGACCATTTTTCCCGTATTTTTCGACGAGTTATAGGCATGGGGCCCAGCCAATACATCCAAACCAAACGGATCGAACGTGCCCAGACTCTACTTTTGACTTCCCGCCTCAGCATCAAGGAGATTGCAGAAACAGTTGGCATTCCCAATCTTTCTCAATTCTCTAAACTGTTTTCCAAACAAACCAATCATTCCCCACGTGAATATCGGGAAACGGTTTAAAAACACGCCTGTTATCAAACCCAAAAAGCGGTACACCCTTTCGGATATACCGCTTTCTTTATCTTAAAACGTATCTTCCTTATGCTTCTGCTACCACTTTTTTTACAGAAACGAAAGAACGGTTTTCCTTGCCTCTACGGAAAGTAACCACGCCATCAACCAATGCATACAACGTATGATCTTTACCGATACCTACGTTCTCACCCGGATGATGAACTGTTCCTCTCTGACGAACGATGATGTTGCCAGCTTTAGCAACTTCACCACCGAAAAGCTTAACACCTAATCTCTTACTTTGTGATTCACGGCCGTTCTTAGAACTACCTACACCTTTCTTATGTGCCATTTCTTCTTTTCTCCTTTAAACGTTAAGCAACAATTTCTTTTACACTCACTTCAGTGAACTGCTGACGGTGACCGTTCAACTTACGATAACCTTTTCTTCTCTTCTTATGGAAGATCAGCACTTTATCACCTTTTACCAGCGGAGACAGCACTTCACATACTACCTTTGCGCCTTCTACGGTAGGAACACCTACTTTAACTTCACCATTGTTGTCAACTAACAACACTTTTTCAAATTCCACAACAGCACCGCTTTCAGCGTTCTGAATGTGATGAACGAACAACTTCTTTCCTTCTTCAGCCTTGAACTGCTGTCCGTTAATTTCTACGATTACGTACATCTGTCTTTTTTATATTTAAACAGGTTATGTCCCGGAGGTGGATACACTTCTAAGCATCACTTGTTTACCTCCTGCAGAATTCAGAGTGCAAAATTACGGTTTCTTGATATATCATCCAAATCTTTTCGAAACTATTTTCCAAAATGATAGCTTCCCGAACCGATCTCGACTTCCATATATCCTTCCGTTGCCGAAACTCTGCGCACACCCGGCAAGTTACCGACCGTCACATTGTATTTCTTCGGAATCCGGACGATCGCCGACGTATTGCCCGGCAAAGTGATATCCCAGCTAAAGTCGCCTCCCTTCTTAGTCCATGCGCTCTTGATCTCTCCATAGACCGAACCGTACGAGGCGGAAACTTCGTCAAGGCCATCGGGGAAAACAGGTTCCATCACCAGTTTCTTGAAACCGACTGCATCGGGAGCGCATTTGATGCCGGCCAGGTCTTCGTAGTACCAGATCAGCAGGTCACCAAGCAACATCACATGGTTGGCAGAATTCATGGCCGGATCAGCCGTATCGCCGTTCCAAAGTTCCCAGATGGTTGTCGCACCGTTCTTAATCATATATCCCCAACTCGGATAAGTCTCGTTCGTCAGGATCTTATAGGCCATATCTACCCGTCCGTACTCGGTCAACCCGCGCATCAGATGCTGGATTCCCAAGACACCGGTACTTACATGTCCGTTAAAACCCTCCTCCGTCTTTTTCACAATATTACTGAAAACTTTCCCTTCATATCCTTCCGGCACAAGTCCGAGACGCAATGAGAGAATGTTGGCCGTAACCGTATTATTGCCATATTCCGCCGTTTCCTTATTAAAGAATTTGGCATTATAAGCCGCCTTTATTTTAGCGGCCAAGGATTCGTAGCCGGAGATATCGGCATCCTGTCCGCAGATACGGGCGAAGCCGATCATCTTGTTCAGCAAATCATAATAGACAGTCGTGCTGAGAATAGCGCCGTCCGTCTTGCGGGCAGGATCCTTGGAATGGATCAGTTCCTGCGATTCGGGAGGCATGCACCAGTCGCCATACTGGTCTTTCGTCATGATATAGTCCTTCATGGTCGCCTCTTCCATATGCGCCATCCAGCGTTTCATGGCCGGATAATGGGCACGGATCGCGCTGTCGTCGCCGAACTGGCGGTACAGCATATCCGCCACATAGAAGAAAGCGGACGGCCAGGTCACATCATCGGCATAGATCGTCCAGTAATTCGGGGAGACATCCGAGATGCTTCCTTCCGGGCTCATAGAATCCTCAATATCCTGCAACCATTTATTATACAACTGGGCATTATTGAAAATAAAGGCTTCGCCATAAGCACCCGTCGCACGGTCGCCCAACCAACCGAGACGCTCGTCACGCTGCGGGCAATCGGTCGGCATTCCACGATAGTTGCCTCGGATGCCCCAATACGCATTCTTGTGTATCTGGTTGACCAGCGGATGGGAGGTTTCAAAACGTCCGGTTGTCGTCATCTTGTCATAAATCACATGTCCGGTAAACGCAGACAGTTCCGGTTTATAATCGAGCCCCGAAACTTCTACAAAACGGAAACCATGATACACAAAGCGGGGCTGCCAACTGAAATCACCGTCTTCAGCCGGAGTATAAATGTCAGTCACCTGCGCAGTACGCAGATTGGCCAGATAGAGCGAGCCGTCTTTCTGTAACAATTCGGCAAACTTCATCGATACGGGTTTACCTTTCTTCCCTTTCAGGTTAACAGAGAGCCAACCGACCATGTTCTGTCCCATATCCAGGATATACTTTCCATCGGGACGATCAAAAACGGCAACAGGTTTCAATGTTTCCTGTACGCGGATATTCGGATTCTGCTGTGCAGTCAGTTTGCCCGTAGGAGCGTCCATCACATCGGGAGTTTTCCATGCGCCGTCGTCGAAGCCGTTCGTATTCCAACCTTCCATCTCGAGGCGGGCATCATATTCTTCGCCATCAAACTCGTTATTTGCGACGATCGGTCCTTTCGAGGTGATTTTCCAAGACGTATCACTGACGACCGTCGCCTGAGACCCGTCTGTATATTCGATCCGAAGCTGCGCAAGCAAACGAGGCAAGCCGAATGTTTTCATTCCCGGATTACGCATAGAGAAGAAACGACCGTTCCCCAAAATCACACCCAACGTATTCTTGTCCGGAACCATCAAATCTGTCACATCATATACATTATAATATATACGCTTATAATACAGGGACGGCATCGGGGCAAACACATCCTCGCTGACTTTCTTTCCGTTCAGGTAAGCCTCATACGAGCCAAGGCCGGAAATATACAGGACGGCTCTTTCCACCGCCTTATCCGTCGTAAACTCTTTACGCAGATATCGAGCGGCCAAGCGTGTTTTATTGTTTCCACCGGCCACACCTATCTCCTCACCCGGATTGGAGAGAGAATCTTCACCGATCCAAGTCGCTTTCCATTCCGAATCATCGAGCAAGGCCATTGACCAGCTGCCGACATCACTCCATGGTGTATCACCTTGGTTTGTCACCAATTTTACACGCCAACAGTAAGGTTTCCCCGATTCCAGGGCTTTCCCGGCATACGGAACCAGTACCGACTCGTCCGAACGAACCACACCCGAATCCCACAAAAGCCCGTCACCGGATTCCAATTGTTCAGGAGAAGCAGCCACCTGTATCTGATAGGCCGTCTGTTTCAAGTCCGGTTTGCCGGAAACAATCTGCCAGGAAAAGCGGGGTTGCGTCACATTGATTCCCAATGGATTTTCTTTCATCTCCAACCGGAGGTTCTTCACTTCGACGGTCGAATCGAATGAACATCCCGTCCACCCCAAGACCAAAGTGATCAGAAGCAATAAAGCTGTCTTTTTCATATCGTTGCGATTTAATCTGTTAATAGCATGACTTCGTTTTCAAAGGAAACGATTTCTTCACAGACACCATTTCTAAAAATGATTTTATATCTTATGATTTTGATAAAAACACTACAAGCCACTCCTAACAACATCTAAAGAGAAACTATGATTGCATGATGGTTATTTTGCAAAATCTTTATAGAGATGATTTTACACTTGATGAGTTTTCGTGTGATTTCCCTGTATTGCATCAGTATCTTTCAATACTTTTCCCTAAAGCTTCCCTCAGGCTTATATCTACAAGAGTTTCATAAACCTCTAATTTCTTTCTGTCCAAATAAATTTTAGCCAAACAGAAATACCTAATGAGTGAGACCAGATTTTTCTATTCTGAAAAAACTCTTACCATAGTTCTTGGAGAACTGAGTACATTTAGGAGAGGGTAAAAGAGATTATTATATTATTGGCTCAATAGAAAATCAGAGAGAAAAACTGATCTTGCTAAAAAATGCGATCAAATATCACATTTCTTTAATAAGGATTTGGCTCTTCGTCAATTTAGAGGTAACACCCAACAATCAAAGTTTAATATATGAAGGAGTTTAAATGAATTTTGAAAACAGAGAATGGCATGTTTCTTCATGTAGCCGAATAACGGATGAATAGCCGAATATAAAAAATTAAGGGTTCCTAAACTGATAAAGAACCAAAAACTGTTATATAAATTGCCCGTTGAGGTGGCAAGAACTGATTTTCTGCAAAACCAAAATCTTGATTGTTTATTTACTGTTAAATATATTAATC
>ERZ779843.1493-NODE-1493-length-27147-cov-9.576739_pt1 | contig 27147 bp, 19 predicted proteins | sample MGYA00511560_ERZ779843 | MGnify/ENA primary metagenome ERZ779843 (study PRJEB29588, sample SAMEA2158062) | human gut metagenome | biome: human gut; feature: human-associated habitat; material: faeces | place: Denmark | collected 2008/2010 ... | reverse complement strand
CATAAGTTCGACAACTCCGTTTCGGGCACTTGTTTTCTAAGCTTTTTATCGGCGCCTCACCGCCTCAAAAAGCTGACAAAACTACGCCTCTTGCGGTAAAAACAGCCGGAGCAACGGCTGTTTTTATCCTCGTCTTACTGCGTAGGTCTCACTTATGGCATAAGTTCGACAACTCCGTTTCGGGCACTTGTTTTCTAAGCTTTTTATCGGCGCCTCACCGCCTCAAAAAGCTGACAAAACTACGCCTCTTGCGGTAAAAACAGCCGGAGCAACGGCTGTTTTTATCCTCGAGCCCGCAACCGAGAGCGCCGTTTCAGGGATGCCCTCTCAAAACCACAAAAAAACCGTCCTTGTGGACGGTTTTTTAATGGCGGGAGTGACGGGACTCGAACCCGCGACCTCCTGCGTGACAGGCAGGCGCTCTAACCAGCTGAGCTACACCCCCATTCAGGTTCGTTTCCCCTTATACCTAACATTTTTTTTTATTGCAAGCATTTTTTTTCGATTTTATAAAAAAAATATTGCTATTAACATTCTGGCAATTTTTTTCTGGTATTTTTGCGCTTGTATGGTAAAGTACCGGACTGAAATTTCAGATCACTGATATTATAAAGGATTTTTGATTTTGCACAAAAATATTACGAAACAGCTTGCGGCAGCGGTCAAAAACAAACGGTGCTGGTTCACTTTCTGCACCACTTTCGTCGTCGCCCTGTGCGGCATGGTCGTCATCTTGCGCCACTCCGACGTCAACGCCTCCCTTTCCCCCTCGTTTTCCAGCCTCGAATCGATTGAAAACGAAATCTACAACGAAGAATTCAGCGAGCCCGACAACGATTTCATCGCCGAAGAATTCGCCTCGGCGGAAGAGCCCGTCGAACCTGAACCGACGGAAGAAACCCGGGAAAACACCGTTTCCGTCAAAAAGGGCGACACCTTGCTCAACATTTTGACGGATCTCGGACTGGAATACGGAGAAGCCAACGAAATTTTCCTGGCCGCCAAAAAAGTCTACGATCCCCGCGATCTGAAAGCCGGGCAAAAACTGCAAATCAGCATGGAATGGAACCTGCCGGAAAACAAACTGATCGCCGTTAACGGCATTTCCACCCAGATTCGCAGCGGCGAACATCTCGTTATTGAGAAAAACGAAGAAGGAAAGTACGTCGCCGAACTGCAAAAGGACGAACTGATTGAAGAAATCAACTCTGCCGGCGGCACCATCAACGGCAGCCTGGCCGGCGCCATGAACGGCGAAAAAGTGCCCGCCGGCATCGTTGCCAACTTCATCAACATTTTTTCCTACAGCGTCGATTTCCGCCGCGACGTTAAAAAAGGCGACAAATTCGAAATCATTTACCAGAATTACATTACCCCCGACGGCGAAGTGGTCAAAAACGGCAACATCCTGTTTGCGTCGCTCACGCTCGGCAAAAACAAAATCGACCTTTATCGTTTCAAAGACAAAAGCGGCAACGTCGATTACTATGATGCCAAGGGTTACGCCATGAAAAAGACTCTCAGCCGTAAACCGATGTCTTATCAGAACGCCCGCATTTCTTCGCCTTTCGGCCGCCGGCGTCACCCGATCTACAAAGACTACCGCGTCCACTGGGGAGTTGATTATGCGGCGCCGCGCAACACGCTGGTTTATGCCGCCGGCGACGGAGTCATCCAGGTCGCCAAATACAACGGCGGTTACGGCAACTACATCAAGATCCGCCACAATTCGGAATATTCCACCGCTTACGGCCATATGCAGAAATTTGCCAAAGGCATCCGCCCCGGCGTACGCGTCAAACAGGGGCAGGTTATCGGCTACGTCGGTTCAACCGGCCGTTCGACCGGCCCGCATCTGCACTATGAGGTCGTCAAAAACGGCAAACGGGTCAATCCGTTGACCATCAAAGCCGCCGCTTCCGAAAACCTACGCGGCAAAAACCTGGCCAGCTTCAAACGTCAGGTTGCACAAATAAAGGAAACCCATCAGAAAATGCTGGCTGCCAGAGAAACGCCGGCGGACGACGGCAAACTGGCGGACGCGCAAAGCGCCAAAAACATTCAGTCCAACTGAAAAACGCCGAAAAGCAAAAAACCCCGGACAAGCGCCGGGGTTTTTTAATACTGCGGAAAATTTCAAGCGGAACAGGCCGCCGTCCGAAGCGTTGCGGAAGCTTCCTTTTCCGCAAACTCCTCAAAACGAGAGGCAAATGCAAATTTGTCAACGCCGTTAATCGTCAAAATTTTCGGATTCCGCAAAATCGCCGGCAATTCCTCGCTGCGAAAAACGCTCCGCGGATCGGCGTTGTCAACAAACGCCGTCACGTTGCCCGATGCGCAGTCGATAAAACGCCGCGACGCCAGCCGCCAGATTTCAGCCGCTTTGATCCGGTCATGATCATTGTCGATTACGCTCCAGTCAAAACCGAGTTCAATCAGCCGCCGGCCGCAAACGGTATCGTCGATCATCACCATCTGCGGATTTGCCCGCATAAACGCCAACGCGGCGTCTTTGTTGGCGGTGGTCGGCTGGTAGCTCACCGAATACAGCACCACCGTATCCGGCGCGCTTTTGACGTCTTCGGTGCCGGCCGTTTCCACCGCTATTCTGAACAATTTGCTGTCTATCACGATTTTTCTATCTCTAATTCATTGTTGTCAACCACGATCTCGGCGGTGTCGTTTTCTCCGATTCGCCCGTCAAGGATCGCAAATGCCAGTTTATTCTCAACCTGATTTTTAAGCAAGCGTTTTAACGGCCGGGCACCGTAAATTTCATCATACCCGTTGTCGGCAATCCACTTGACGGCCGCATCGCCGATATGCAGTTTGATATTGCGCTCGGCCAGCCGTTTTTCAATGTTCTTCAGCTGAATTTCGGTAATCTGCTTAATATTTTCCTTGTTCAGCTTGTGGAAAATGCTGATTTCATCGATTCTGTTGATAAATTCCGGCCGGAAAGAGGCTTTCACCACTTCCATCACCGCTTCGGTCACCGCTTTGGCGTCGCTTTTCTCATCCGCCCGGGCCAAAATGTCCGACCCCAGGTTGGAAGTCATGATGACAATCGTGTTTTTGAAATCGACGGTGCGGCCCTTGCCGTCGGTTAAACGCCCGTCGTCCAAAACCTGCAGCAGCACGTTAAAGATGTCCGGATGCGCTTTCTCTACTTCGTCAAACAAAATCACCTGATACGGGCGGCGGCGGACGGCCTCTGTCAGAACGCCGCCTTCCTCATAGCCGACATATCCCGGAGGCGAACCGATCAGACGCGCCACCGCATGCTTTTCCATATACTCCGACATGTCGATCCTCAGCATCGCCGTTTCGTCATTAAACAAAAACTCTGCCAGCGCCTTGCTCAGTTCGGTTTTGCCGACGCCGGTCGGACCTAAGAACAAAAACGAACCGATCGGCTGCCGGTGGTCGCCGATGCCCGCCCTCGAACGGCGGACGGCATTGGCGACCGCGCGGATCGCTTCCTTCTGCCCGACCACCCGGCGGCCGAGGTAATCTTCCATATGCAGAAGTTTTTCCTTTTCGCCTTCAAGCATTTTGTCAACCGGAATCCCCGTCCATTTGGAAACCACTTCGGCAATCGATTCGTCGGTCACCACTTTTTCTGCCCGGCCCTTCTTTTCCTTGGCCAGGTTTTCAAGCTCTTTCATTTTCTTTTCCAAATCGGGGATCAGTCCGTATTGCAACTCGCCGGCCTTTTCAAACTGCCCGTTGCGCTGGGCGATGGCAACCTCTATCCTTGCCTTGTCCAGCTTGTCCTTGACTTCCGTCAGATCGGCCAGGCTCTGCTTCTCGGCTTTCCATTTGTCGTTCAGACCGCGGGCTTTTTCCTCCAGATCGGCGGTTTCCCGTTCAATTTCTTCCAGCCGTTTTTTCGACTGTTCGTCATGTTCCTTTTTCAGCGCTTCGCGCTCAATTTTCAGCTGCATGATCTTGCGGTCGAGATTGTCCAGCTCCTCCGGTTTGGAATCGATTGCCATCCGGAGCGAACTGGCGGCCTCGTCCATCAGGTCAATCGCCTTGTCGGGCAGAAAACGGTCGGTAATATAACGGTTGGAAAGCGTGGCCGCGGCAATCAGCGCGGAATCGGAAATCCGCACTCCGTGATGCAGTTCAAACTTTTCTTTGATCCCGCGCAAAATGGAAATCGTTTCTTCAACCGTCGGTTCGGTTACGAACACCGGCTGAAAACGCCTTGCCAGCGCCGCGTCTTTTTCCACGTACTTTTTATATTCGGAAAGTGTGGTCGCCCCCAGACAATGCAGCTCTCCGCGGGCCAGCGCCGGCTTCAGCAGATTGGAAGCATCCATCGACCCTTCCGACGCACCGGCGCCGACGATCGTATGCATTTCATCAATAAACAGAATGATTCCGCCGTTTGAAGCCTCCACGTCTTTCAGCACCGCTTTCAAACGTTCTTCAAACTCGCCGCGGAATTTTGCCCCGGCGATCAGCGCACCCATGTCCAGCGCCAGCAGACGCTTGCCGCGCAGGCTTTCCGGCACGTCGTTGTTGACGATCCGCATTGCCAGCCCTTCAACAATCGCCGTTTTGCCCACCCCCGGTTCGCCGATCAGCACCGGGTTGTTTTTGGTGCGCCGCGACAAAACCTGAATGGTGCGGCGAATTTCATGTTCGCGGCCGATGACCGGATCCAGCTTTCCTTCTTTCGCTTTGCCGGTAATGTCGATGGCAAACTTCTTCAGCGCCTCAAAATTGTCCTCGGCGGACTCGCTGTCGGCCAGCCGCCCCTGACGATATTCGCCGATTGCCCGGTTGAGCGCAACCGGATCGACGCCGTTTTGGCGCAAAACGTCATAAGCCTTGTTGCCGGCAACGGTCGAAAGCGTTTGCAGCAAACGCTCTACGGTAACAAATTTGTCGTTGGCCTTGTCGGCGATTTTTTCCGCTTCCAGCAGCACCGCGCTGAAATCTTGTGCCATCACCGTTTGCACGCCGGCGCCCGAAACCGCCGGAATCTTGTTCAGTTCGGCTTCCGTGTCACGGAGGATCAGCGGCAGGTTGCCGCCGGCCTTTTCAATCAGGCTTTCAACCGTCGCGTCTTTGGCCTCAAGCATGGCCTGCAGCAGATAAAGCGGCGTTACGTACTGATGCCGGCGGGCAACAGCCAGGTCAACCGCGCTTTTTATAAGTTCCTGAGAACGTGTGGTAAATTTTTCCATATTCATAATCTTCTCTCCCTGCTTTTAAATATAAGAAGGGAAGGAAAGAAAAATCAAGTCAGTAAACGGAAATAGCCGAAAAAAGATTAACCCGGCCCAAATGATGAAATAAAACGACCGTTTTATTTACGCCTAAAACTTATTATAAAAAACCGGCATTGTCAATTTGTTAATAGCGGCGGCGGATGCGGCGGAAAAACGGTCGTTTTTTTGCTTCACCGCCTTCGGAGATCCATCGCCATGAACCCGCCGCAAATTTCCGTAATCATTCCCGTTTTCAATGTGGAAAAATTTCTCCCCCAATGCCTCGACAGCGTCACCGGACAAACCTTTGCCGACATCGAAATCATCTGCATCGACGACGGCTCGACCGACAAAAGTCCGGAAATTCTCTCCCGATACGCCGACCGCGATCCCCGCATCCGCATCATCAGCCGGACAAACGGCGGACTTTCCGCCGCCCGCAACGCCGGCCTCAAAATCGCACGGGGAAAATACATATTCTTTATCGATTCCGACGACTGGATTGAACCAAACACCCTGGAAAAACTGTTTGCAACGGCGGAAAGCACCGGCGCCGACCTAACCTGCGTCCACTTTCGCGCCTTTGCCGAAACCGAAAACGATAAACGGCAGGCAAACGGCAAACAAAGTTATTTCGACCAGTCCGAACAAACGCCGGAAGGATGCCGGCCGCTTTCCGACAATCCGCTCAAAATTCACGTTGTCGTTAACGGAAAACTGCACAAAAAAAGCATTATCGAAAAATTCTCCCTCTCTTTTCCCCATGAACGGCTGATCCATGAAGACGAGTACTGGGCATGGGCATACGGCATTCACTGCCAAAGCTATTCCTATCTGCCTGATCCCCTTTACCATTACCGCATTCACCGGAATTCGATTACCGGAACGGAAAAAAACTCGCCCCGTCCGCTCGACATCATCGACATCAACCTGCTGACGGCGGAAGAAATTCGCCGCTATGACCGGCTGGCACAATATCTGCCGCAGCTTGAAAACATATTTAACCGGCACCTGACTTCCGCCCTGCTTAAAAGCGGCGCCGAACATTACGGCGAAGCCCGCCGGAAAATGGCCGGATATTTGCAAATTCCGGGCATTTCAAAACAATTTAAAGAAAATATATCCGCTCTTGCGGAAGCGGAAATTCCGCTTTCCGTCATCATCGCCGTGTACAATACGGCCCCCTGGCTGGCCTGCTGTCTCGACAGCCTGCTGGCACAATCCACCGACTTGTTCGAAATCATCTGCATCAACGACGGTTCAACCGACGAAAGCCCGGAAATTCTCTCCCGATATGCCGCCCGCGATTCCCGCATCCGCATTATCAATCAGCAAAACCGCGGACTGCCGGCTGCCCGCAATACCGGTTTGGCAGCTGCCCGGGGCAAATATATTGCCTTTGTCGACTCCGACGACTGGGTCGAACCGCAAACCATGGAAAAAATTCTGCTCCACATGCAGCACCGGCAGCTGGACATATTGGCCTTCCGGCTGCGCAGATACGATCCGTCGACGCAAACTTTCCGCACCGATTCCTATCATGACTTTCCCTCTGCGATACCCGCTTTTTCTCTTTACAGCGGAAAAAAAGAACCGGAACTGCTCGCCGCTCTGCCGCAGGAGGTTTGTACCAAAGCATATCGGCGCGGCTTTCTGACCGCAAACAAACTTGCTTTTTGCGAAAGCCTGGTCCAGGGCGAAGACGAATTTTTCAATCTGCTTTGCCTGCCTTATGCCGACAGTTACGGTATATTAAAAGAATATCTGTACAATTACCGTTACCCTCGCGAAGGTTCCATCATATCAATCGTCAAAGGACACGAACCGGAAACGATCACCGGCATTTTCGGCCTGCTGGACGGCATTGCCCGGCTATATCATGAGCAAAAAAGCGAAAAAGCGAAAAACGCTTTGGCTGCCCGTTACCTGCTGCAAATCCGCAACCTTTTTAAAAATTATCCGGTTTTTGAAAACCGTTTCTGTTTCACCCGGCTGCGCCGACAATTGAAAAAAAACAAAGCCGTTTTCCGCGGCCGCGGCAAACTCCGGCCGGAAACATACGGACAGATCAAAAAGCTTCTCCGCCGCGGTTGGTTCTTTTACCGTTTATCCCGAGGAATTTCTTCCGCCTCGCAAACGCCTTGCGGCCGCGCGCTTGCCGCCATCGGGAATTTTGCCAAAGCCTATTTTCTGTTTCCCTGGTACGTTTACAAAATCTATAAACTGCTTAAAAAAGGCAACCCTTTTTAACGCCGGCAACTGCTCTTACGCTGTATTTTCTCCGCCATTTTTTCCCAACAAGGTTTTGCACTTTTCCCGCAGCCTTCCCGCCGCCGCGCCCTGACACTTGCTTTGTCATTTTTCTTTTTTTATCGGGTCGTTTCCTTGCCCCGAAAATTCCCCGATTACTTGTGTTTTGTACTTCCCCGTCGTTTTTCTTCCGCAACGCTTATACTTTCCCTGTCATTTTCCTCCTTCCTGTGTCGTACCGGCTTTTCCTTGCCCCGAAAACGCCACGATTACTTGCGTTTTGTACTTCCCCGTCGTTTTTCTTCCGCAACGCTTATACTTTCCCTGTCATTTTCCTCCTTCCTGTGTCGTACCGGCTTTTCCTTGCCCCGAAAACGCTCCGATTACTTACGTTTTGTACTTCCGCATGCTTACCGCTCGCTTTTTCCGCCTGCTACCGAATGCCGGCATAAACATCCTCCCAATTTTTTTCCCCCCGCCGCCACCCCCTTTATACTTTTTTATCTCCCTTTTTTCCTCCCATCTTCTCCCTTTTGCCCCTTCTTCACCGCCCTTTTTTCTTTCTGCTGCCTTTTCTGATACTTTCTCTTACCGCCTTCTTTTCCAACCGTCTGCCCTTTTTGCCGCCTTCTTCTCCTGCCCTTTTCCCTTTCAGCACTTTTCTTTTCCCGTCCTTCTTTCTCCCTGCCCTCCCCCTTTTAGCACCTTCCTTCACCATCTTCTTTTCTAACCGCCGGAGCTTTTACCGCCTTTTTCTCCTGCCGTCTTCTCCCTCTTGATCGCCTCCCCTTTTGCCGCACTTCCAAGCGCTCTCCTCTCGAAATTATCTTGGCCGCCCTCATAAACACAAAAAGACGGAAAGCGGCTTGCTGACCGTTTTTCCGTCTTTCATATAGGACGCTTTTTATAATCCGCGACTCTTCAGTTCCTCATTCACCATTTCCAATGAAAGCAAAACGTCTTGTCCGTTCATTACAAAATTGTCCCCCTGCTGCAGTTCAAGCAAATGTTTTTTCGTTTCTTTCAGTTCCTCGTCCGAAGCCTCTTCAAGCATATGCTGCTGCAAAAGCAAAGACAAATAAACGATCCCCAGAAACAACACACATACCACTGCTGCACAAATCATATAATTTAACATAATGCTTAAAGTTTATAATTGATAATGATTATATTATATCCCATTTTGATCTTTTTGTCAAAGACAGTGAACGGAAAGTTTTCTCTTCTTCAAATGTTCCCTCCTCCCAAGTTTTCTTCCCCGTCTCTGGACTTGCATAATTTACGCTTCCTCACCCCTAATTTTTTCTCTCCCGCATTCTTCTCTCATCCAACCTCTTTCTCTCCCGGAATTTCCTTCAAAAACTTTTTCCCATCCAAATTTTTATCCCCTGAACGGTTCTGCCATTGCCGGTCTCCTTCACTCCTAATTTTTTCTCTCCCGCATTCTTCTCTCATCCAACCTCCTCCTTTCCCAAAATCTCCCCCGACTTCTCATCTTCAAAAAGTTTTTCTTCCCCAAAAGTTCCCCCCCTCTGAAAAAGCGCTCTCACCTCAAATTCCCCTTCCCGACAACTTTTTTTCACCCGTAATCCCCTTCCTTTCCGCCAACAGAGTTTCTTTCCTTCTTTCCTTCTTTCCTTCTTTCCTTCTTTCCTTCTTTCCTTCTTTCCTTCTTTCCTTTCTCCCTCTTTTCTTTTTCCTTCTCTCCTTCTTTCTTCCTCCCCGGCCTTTCCCGCTCCTCCGTTTTCTCTTTTTCGACAAACAAAAAGCCGCCGGTTTTCACCGACGGCTTTTTTGCTTTCAGCTTTTTTGCTGCCGAGGCTTATTCAGCCGGCTGTTGCTCAACCGCGGGGGTTTCGCTTTCAGCACTTTCAACCTGTTCGGCAGCCGCTTCGCGCAAGGCCAGAATTTCCTTGTCGTTCTGCGCAGCAACCCGTTTCAGGTTACGCAGCACGGTACCGGTACCGGCCGGAATCAGACGGCCGACGATAACGTTTTCCTTCAGACCGGTCAGATGATCGACCTTGCCTTCAACTGCCGCTTCGGTCAGAACACGGGTGGTTTCCTGGAAGGAAGCCGCCGAAATGAACGACTTGGTCTGCAGCGAAGCCTTGGTGATACCGAGCAGAACCGGATCCGCCTCAGCCGGAACACCGCCTTCGGCAATCGTCTTCTCGTTTTCCGCCTCAAAGACGTCGCGGTCAACCTGCTCGCCGACGAGGAACGTGGTATCGTTCGGAACACGGATTTCAACCTTGCGCAGCATCTGCGAAACGATCACTTCAATATGCTTGTCGTTGATCTTCACGCCTTGCAGACGGTAAACGTCCTGAACTTCCTTGACCAGATATTCGGCCAGCTTTTCAACGCCCAGAACGCGCAGAATGTCATGCGGCGCCGGTGTACCTTCAACCAGCATGTCGCCTTTCTTGACCACATCGCCTTCCTGAACCACCAGATGACGGCCCTTCGGAATCAGGTACTCGATCGCCTCGCCTTTGGCCGGAACCACGGTAATCCGCTGTTTGGCCTTATAGTCTTTGCCGAATTCGACCACGCCGTCAATATCGGAAATGATCGCCTGATCCTTCGGATGACGGGCTTCGAACAATTCGGCCACGCGCGGCAGACCACCGGTAATATCCTTGGTCTTGGAGCTTTCCCGCGGAATTCTCGCAACTACGTCGCCGACTTTGACTTCCGCACCGTTTTCCACCGTCAGAATGGCGCCGACCGACAGATAATAGCGGACTTCCTTGCCGTTGTCGAACAGGATCGGATTGCCCTTTTCGTCCTTCAGCATAATGCCCGGTTTAAGGCTGGCGGAATTGGCGCCCGAATGCCAGTCGATAACAACGTTGTCAACCACGCCGGTGGTTTCGTCGACACGTTCTTCGAGCGAAATGTTGTTGATCAGGTCAACCCATTCGACACGGCCGGCTTTTTCGGTAATGACCGGAATCGTAAACGGATCCCATTCGGCAACCTTCTGACCTTTCTTGACCTTGGCGCCTTCAGCTACCAGAATCTTGGTGCCGTAAGGAACTTTGTGGCGGGATTTTTCCCGTTCGCTGCCGTCAACGATCACAATTTCGCAGTTGCGCGACAATACGATCATATGGCCTTCGGAGTTGGTAACCGTATGGTTGTTTTCAAGTTTCAGAACACCGGCAAACGGTACTTCGACCGTCGACTGTTCGGCCGATTTGGAGGCCGCACCGCCGATGTGGAAGGTTCTCATCGTCAGCTGGGTACCCGGTTCACCGATCGACTGAGCGGCAATAACACCGACCGCTTCACCGATATTGACCGGCGTACCGCGGGCCAGATCGCGTCCGTAGCAGGCGGCGCAGACGCCGTTTTTGCATTCGCAGGTCAGAACCGAACGGATCTTAACCTGTTCGACGCCGGCTTTTTCAACCACGTCAACGTCGTCTTCGGTAATCAGCTTGCCTTTCTTGACCAGCACTTCACCGGTTTCCGGATGAACGATATCTTCCTGAATGGTACGGCCGAGAATACGCTCGCCGATGGAAACGATGACATTACCGCCGTCAACGACCGGACGAACGATAATGCCGCGTTCGGTACCGCAATCCTGTTCGGTAACAACCACATCCTGAGCAACGTCTACCAGACGACGGGTCAGATAACCGGAGTTTGCGGTCTTCAGAGCGGTATCGGCCAGACCTTTACGGGCACCGTGGGTGGAGTTGAAGTACTCAAGCACCGTCAGACCTTCTTTAAAGTTGGAGATAATCGGCTGTTCGATAATTTCGCCCGAAGGTTTCGCCATCAAACCGCGCATACCGGCAACCTGACGCATCTGCGCGGCAGAACCGCGGGCGCCGGAGTGAGCCATCATGTAAACCGAGTTGATATAGCCGTTTTCGGTCTTGGAAATGTTTTTCATCATTTCGTCGGCCACTTTGTCGGTACAGGCTGCCCAGATATCGATAACCTTGTTGTACTTTTCGCCTTTGGTGATCAGACCGTTCTGGTACTGCTGTTCAAATTCCTTAACCTGTTTTTCGGTCTCGGCAACCAGTTCCTTCTTGGCTTCCGGCACGATAAGGTCGTCCTTGCCGAACGAAATGCCGGCCTTGCAGGCGTTCTGGAAACCGAGCGACATCAGACGGTCAACGAACATAACCGTTTCCTTCTGTCCGCAGTGGCGGTAGATGATATCGATAATTTCGCCGATTTCCTTCTTTTTGACCAGTCGGTTGACAAGCGAGAACGGAACGTCCTTGTGCTGCGGCAGAATTTCCGCTACCATCAAACGTCCCGGAGTGGTGTCAACCAGACCGTATTTGGCTTCACCGTTGTCGTCGATGTAGCTGATGCGGCACTTGATCTTGCTGTGCAGATCAACCGCTTTGGCATCCAACGCCAGCAGCACTTCGTTATAATCGGCAAAAATCGAGCCTTCGCCTTTCAAACCGTCGGCATCATAGGTCAGGTAATAAATACCCAGAACCATATCCTGAGTCGGCACGATAATCGGCTTGCCCGAGGCCGGCGACAGAATATTGTTGGTGGACATCATCAGAACGCGGGCTTCCAGCTGGGCTTCCACCGACAGCGGAACGTGAACCGCCATTTGGTCACCGTCGAAGTCGGCGTTAAAAGCGGTACATACCAACGGATGCAGATGGATGGCCTTACCTTCGACCAGAACCGGCTCAAAAGCCTGAATACCCAGTCGGTGCAGGGTCGGCGCACGGTTCAAGAGAACCGGATGTTCGCGGATCACTTCTTCCAGAATGTCCCAAACTTCCGGACGTTCTTTTTCAACCATGCGTTTGGCCGCTTTGATGGTCGTAGCATGTCCGTACAGTTCCAGCTTGGCGTAAACGAACGGCTTGAACAGTTCCAGCGCCATCTTCTTCGGCAGACCGCACTGCTGCAGTCTCAGTTCCGGACCGACGGTAATAACCGAACGGCCGGAATAGTCGACGCGCTTGCCGAGCAGGTTCTGACGGAAACGTCCCTGTTTACCCTTCAGCATGTCGGACAAAGATTTCAGCGGACGCTTGTTGGTACCGGTAATGGCACGCGAACGGCGGCCGTTGTCAAACAGAGCGTCAACCGATTCCTGCAGCATGCGTTTTTCGTTGCGGATGATAATGTCCGGCGCATGCAGTTCAAGCAAACGTTTCAAACGGTTGTTGCGGTTGATCACGCGGCGGTACAAATCGTTTAAGTCGGAAGTGGCAAAACGGCCGCCGTCAAGCGGAACCAGCGGACGCAGTTCCGGCGGAATAACCGGCAGCACGTCTAAGATCATCCATTCCGGCTTGGTGTTCGAGTTCAGGAACGCCTCAATAATCTTCAAGCGCTTAACCAGCTTTTTGCGTTTAGCTTCCGAAGCGTTGTCCTTCAGTTCGGCGCGGATCGCTTTTCTTTCCGCTTCCAAATCGATCGAAGCAAGAATTTCCTTGATCGCTTCGGCGCCGATGCCGGCACGGAAAGAATCTTCACCGTATTCGTCAATCGCTTCCTGATACTGCTCTTCCGACAGCATTTCATACATGGAAAGCGGGGTCAGTCCCGGTTCGATCACGATGTAGCTTTCAAAGTAGAGAACACGCTCAAGCGATTTGACACTGATGTCGGTCAGCATCGAAATACGGCTCGGCAGCGACTTCAAAAACCAGATGTGGGCAACCGGCGCGGCCAGTTCGATATGTCCCATTCTCTCGCGGCGAACGCTGGAGAGGGTAACTTCCACACCGCACTTTTCGCAGACGATGCCGCGGTATTTCATTCTCTTGTATTTGCCGCACAAACATTCGTAATCTTTGACCGGTCCGAAAATGCGGGCACAGAACAAGCCGTCTCTTTCCGGTTTGAAAGTACGATAGTTGATGGTCTCGGGCTTTTTGACTTCGCCGTAAGACCAGGAACGGATTTGCTCAGGAGAGGCAATGGAGATTTTGATTTCATCAAAAGAATCTCCGTTGGCCGGATGCTGACCAAAAAATTTCATAATTTCATTCATATTTTTTATCTCCAATTCTAAACGGCTTCGTTCTGCAATTCGATGTTCAGGCACAGGGATTTGATTTCCTTAACCAAAACGTTGAAGGATTCCGGCGCGCCGGCTTCAAAACCTTCTTCGCCGCGGACAATCGCTTCATAAACCTTGGTTCTGCCGTTGACGTCATCGGACTTGACGGTCATCATTTCCTGCAGAGTGTAGGCTGCGCCGTATGCCTGCAGAGCCCAAACTTCCATTTCGCCGAAACGTTGTCCGCCGAACTGAGCCTTACCGCCGAGCGGCTGCTGAGTAACCAGAGAGTACGGTCCGACCGAACGCGCGTGCATCTTCTCGTCGACGATGTGGTGCAGCTTGATCATGTAAATGATGCCGACCGTTACCTTGCGGTCAAATTTCTCGCCGGTGCGGCCGTCATAAAGATCAATCTGGCCGGAAGTCGGCAGACCCGCCATCGACAGCATGCGGTTGATGTCTTCCTCATGCGCGCCGTCAAAGACCGGGGTTGCCATCGGAATGCCGTTTTTGACGTTTTTGATCATCTCGACCTTTTCTTCCGTTGTCAGATCGGCAATCTCGCGTTTATACTGCTTCTCGCCGTAGATTTCCTTCAGCTTGTTATTCAGTTCCTCCAGCGTTTTTTCGCCGCGTTTGTACTGTTCGCACATCTCGTTCAACTGCTTGCCGAGTTCTTTGGCCGCCCAGCCGAGGTGCGTTTCGAGAATTTGTCCGACGTTCATACGGGAAGGCACGCCCAACGGGTTCAGTACAATGTCAACCGGGGTGCCGTCTTCGGTATAAGGCATATCCTCAAGCGGCAGTACGCGGGAAACCGTACCTTTGTTACCGTGGCGGCCGGCCATTTTATCACCGGTCTGCATCTTACGCTTGGTGGCAATAAAGACTTTGACCGTCTTCAAAACGCCGGGCAAGAGATCGTCGCCGCGCTGAACTTTTTCCACCTTGTCGTCGAAGTGCTTCTGCACGCCGGCAACACGGGCGTCAAAGGCCGCCGCGAATTCTTCGATCCGGGCCATGACTTCTTCGTCTTTGACCACGATCTTGCGCCACTGCGAAGACGGAACGTCGGCAAAAGATTCTTCCGTCAGAACCGACTTCTTGGCAATGCCCTTCGGCGCATCGACAACCGTCTGGCCGATCAGCATTTCCTTTAAGCGGGCGTCAAACACTTTGCGGATAATCGCGATTTCGTCGTCGCGGTCTTTTGCCAGCTGGGAAATTTCCTGCTGTTCGATCGCCAGCGCACGTTCGTCTTTTTCGACGCCGCGGCGGGAGAAGACATGAACGTCAACGACGATACCTTCAATACCCGGCTGAACACGCAGCGAAGTATCGCGCACGTCGGAAGCTTTCTCGCCGAAAATGGCGCGCAGCAGTTTTTCTTCCGGTGTAACCGGAGATTCGCCCTTCGGCGTAACCTTGCCGACCAGAATGTCGCCGGCCTTAACTTCGGCGCCGATGTAAACGATACCGGCTTCGTCAAGGTTTCGCAGCGCTTCTTCGCCCACGTTCGGAATGTCGCGGGTAATTTCTTCCTGGCCGAGCTTGGTATCGCGAGCCATTACTTCAAATTCCTCAATATGCAGCGAGGTCAGAACGTCATCGCGGGAAACACGCTCGGAAAGCAAAATCGCGTCTTCGTAGTTCAGACCGTTCCACGGCATAAAGGCAACCAGCATGTTTTTGCCGAGAGCCAGTTCGCCCATGTCGGTACACGGACCGTCGGCCATGATGTCGCCGGCCTTGACCACGTCGCCGACCTTAACCAGCGGCACCTGGTTGATGCAGGTGTTCTGGTTGGAACGACGAAACTTCGACAGCTTGTAAATTTCAACGCCGACGCCGTCCGAATTTTTGTTCATCGAACGAACCACGATACGGTTGGCATCAACCGCGTCAACCACACCGTCATACTTGCAGACGACCGTTGCACCGGAATCTTTGGCAACGGTGGCTTCCATACCGGTACCGACCAGCGGGGCTTCCGAACGCAGCAGAGGTACGCCCTGACGCTGCATGTTCGATCCCATCAAAGCACGGTTAGCGTCGTCGTTTTCCAGGAACGGAATAAGCGCGGTCGCAACCGACACCAGCTGTTTCGGCGAAACGTCGATGAAGTTGATGTCTTCCGGCGCATGGAATTCAAATTCGCCGGCTTTGCGGCAGGCAATGGTATCTTTGACGAAAGTGCCGTCGTCGCGGACTTCGGCGTTGGCTTCCGCAATGATGTACTTGCCTTCCTGATCGGCCGACAGATAAACCACTTCGTCGGTTACCCTGCCGTTAACGATCTTGCGGTACGGGCATTCGATAAAGCCGTATTTGTTGATGCGGGCGTAAGTCGACAGCGAGTTAATCAGACCGATGTTCGGGCCTTCCGGCGTTTCAATCGGGCAGATACGTCCGTAGTGGGTCGGGTGCACGTCGCGGACTTCAAAACCGGCGCGATCACGGGACAAACCGCCGGGACCCAAAGCCGACAGACGGCGCTTGTGGGTAATTTCCGACAACGGGTTGTTCTGATCCATAAACTGTGACAATTGCGAAGAACCGAAGAACTCGCGGATCACCGAAGCAATCGGCTTGGCGTTGACCAGATCCTGCGGCTTGACATTGTTCAAAACTTCCGAACTCATTCTTTCGCGGATGGCTCTTTCCATACGCAACAAGCCCATGCGGTACTGGTTTTCCATCAGTTCGCCGACCGAGCGGACGCGGCGGTTGCCCAGGTGGTCGATATCGTCGACTTCGCCGTGGCCGTCACGCAGTTCGACCAGACGTTTGACAATGCGCAGGATATCGTCTTTGCGCAGCGTGCGATAAGTATCCGGTGCTTCTTCAAACGGAATGTCCAGCGCGGTGTTCATCTTTACGCGGCCGACCGAAGACAGATCATAGCGCTCGTTGTCGAAGAACAGCGATTTGAACAGGGCGTCGGCAGTTTCGTATGTAGGCGGTTCGCCCGGACGCATAACGCGATAGATGTCAAGCAGGGCATCTTCCCGGCTGTGGTTCTTGTCCACTTCCAAAGTGTTGCGGATATAAGGCCCGACATTGACGTTGTCGATATAAAGAACCTTGATTTCGTTGATTTTGGCTTCTTTGATCTTGTCCAGCAGTTCCTGGTTGATCTCGGCGCCGGCATCGGCGACGACTTCGCCGGTCTTTTTCTCGACCAGAGCAGTAGCCAGGAATTTTCCGAGCAGCTGGTCTTCGGCCACGCGGTAGAATTCCAACCCTTCGTCAACCAGCTTCTGGGCGGCGCGAGCCGGAATCTTCTTGCCGGATTCCCAAACCGTTTTTCCGCTTTCGGCGTCAATCAGATCAAAAGCAAACTTAACCCCGCGGAAACGTTCGGGCACGAATTTGCTCTTCCAGCCTTTTTTGTCGGCAACATAGGTATCAACATCGTAAAAATAGCTGAGGATTTCTTCCTTGTCCATTCCTTTGATTTCGGAACGGTCGATCTTCTTTCCTTCTTTTGCCAGCTCTTTCAGTTTTTCTTCGGTTTCCTTGGAATAAAGGGAATAAAGGATCGAAGTAACCGGCAGTTTGCGGCGACGGTCAATACGGGCATAAAGCAGATCTTTGGCATCAAATTCAAAATCCAGCCACGAACCGCGGTACGGAATAACCCGGGCAGCAAACAGATATTTGCCGGAAGCAACCGTTTTGCCTTTGTCGTTGTCAAAGAAAACGCCCGGCGAACGGTGCATCTGCGAAACGACGACACGCTCGGTACCGTTGACGATAAAGGTACCTTTGTCCGTCATCAGCGGAATATCGCCCATATAAACGTCCTGTTCCTTGATGTCGTGGATCGAACGGGAACCGGTGGCCTCGTCAACATCCCAGACAACCAGACGCAGCGTGGCTTTGACCGGCGCGGCATAGGTCATGTCGCGTTTGATGCATTCGTCAACGTCATACTTCGGCTCTTCGAGTTCGTATTTGACAAACTCAAGTTCGCCGGTTCCGGAAAAGTCTTTAATGGGGAAAATGGATTTGAAAACTTCTTCCAAACCGAATTCGCAATTTTTGTTTTCGATGAAATCGCGGTATGATCCGGTCTGCACTTCAATCAAACTCGGCATTTCCGACACGGAGTCGATTCTGCCGAAATTCTTTCTTACACGTCTTTTGCTCGTATAAGATTCTTTCATTTTGCGTGATTCCTCATGGTTATAATTCTGCGACAATGCTATCAATTACGCTTGAATCCCGACCGCAGAAGGTTAAAAATGCTTTTTTAAAAACGAAAAACCTCACCAAACCCTCGGGGAGCAGGCCCCTCTTGATGAGACGGTAAAATAATTGCATGCAATCGCCGCGATTCGCGGCTTAAATTCACGGCGGATAATGACTCACATTTATGCTTCTGGCAAGCAAAAAATGCAGCTTCGGACAAACTTTTTCTGTCCTTCCCGGCCGCTTCGCAAAAAAGCCCTCCTCCGGCCGCATCTGCTTCGCTTTCCGCCGGCGCCGACGCGGATCTTGACAAAAAAACGGTTTCGGACTATCATAAAACAAGTTAAAAAATTAAATTAAACATATTATGGAAATTATCACTTATGCTCTCGGTATCGCGTTTATAATCATGACGGCAACTTTTGCTCTCTGGCATTACAAATGGGAATACGACAGAAACTTCAAAGGCAAAAAATTGCTGGAAAGAATTGTCGGCAGTGTTTCGGTATGTGTCTTCATATCCCTGACAATATGGGTTTCGGAAGAAACCTCGGCATTTCTTTCAATTTTGCTGGGACTTGTCGCAGCAATGGGATTTGTCGCTTTTTGTTTCATAATGGGAGCTGTTTTTTCTCTTCCCGCAAGGTTGAGATGAAATAAAAAAAATACGGTTTTTCGGTTTGCCGGAAAGCCGTTTTTTTGTTTTTCCTCCTTTTCGCATACCGACCTTTTCATCTTTGCCCGCCGCCGAAACGACAACCGGATACATACAGCCGCCTACAGAAAAAGATTCGCCGGAATCCGTGAGGCTTACGAAATATCAATTGGTCCGGAAAAACGAAAAAAACATGATCAGACATACCGTAAAACTTCCGACGCCGGCAGCCTTTCATCGGCATAAAGCCGCAATACCCGGTTCAAAATATCATCGGGCAACAGACTGCCCCCGTCTTTCCGCTCTGCCGCCAACTCGGCCGGCGGCGCCCGTTCGATCACTTTCGGCGGCGGCTGTCCGCATCATCAAAACGCCGGCTCCTAATTTCTGTCTGACGGTTGCACAGCTTTTGACAACCGGCTTTTGTCCGGCAAAACAAAAAACTCCCCGCCAAAACGGGGAGTCTTCAAAAAGGCAATCGAATTAAAAAAATTACTTCAATTCAACCTTGGCGCCGGCAGCTTCAAGTTTCTTCTTGATTTCTTCGGCTTCAGCCTTCGGAGCGCTTTCCTTAATCGTCTTCGGAGCGCCGTCTACCAGATCCTTGGCTTCTTTCAGACCGAGCTGGGTAATGGTTCTGATTTCTTTAATGACGTTGATCTTGTTGTCACCGGCAGCTACCAGAACGATTTCGAACTCGTCTTTTTCTTCTTCGGCGGCAGCAGCGGCACCACCGGCGGCTACGGCTACGGCAGCAGCGGCGGAAACGCCCCATTTTTCTTCCAGCATTTTGGAAAGATCAGCAGCTTCCATAACGGTCAGGGCTGACAATTCATCGACTAATTTGGCTAAATCGGCCATTTTTTTTCTCCATAAATAAAATTAAATCTTTTAAAGTTAAAAACCACAAACAAGCGACAGCTTAGGCTGCCATGTCTTTTTCCGAGTAAGCTTTGGTAACCCGGGCCAGCTGAGCGGCCGGAGCCTGCAGCAGACCGATGATCTTGGCGCGCAGTTCGTCGACCGACGGAATGCTTGCCAGACGCTTGATTTCGTCAACGGAGAGAACGCCCGTTCCCATTGCGCCGCCGACGATAACCAGTTTTTCGTTACCTTTTGCAAATTCGACACAAGCCTTGCAGGCAGAGATCGGGTCATTCGCAAAAGCAATTGCGGTCGGACCGGTAAACTGATCTGCCAGATCGGCAAACTTGGTGTCTTTCAGAGCCAGACGAGTGATGCGGTTTTTCGTTACCTTGAACCCGGCACCGGCTTTGCGGATGTTGTTTCTCAGTTCGGAAACTTCGGCTACGGTCAGCCCTTTGTAGTGGGAAATGACCACAACTTCGGAATCTTCAAACAACTGCTTGAGTTCATTCAGTAATTGTGCTTTTTCGTCACGATTCACTTTTCTATCTCCAACAAAACATCTCATAAATTCAAGATGTCATATTTTACAATTTCGCCCTTCCGCGGCAAACCGCGGCGGCGAGGTTAATCTGTCCGGGAGAAAAAAACGATTATAAAATCTTATTACTCCGTCTGCGTAGGAAATTAAGGCCCGGCAGCAAATTGAACACGCCGCCGTTACGGACCGCCTACGGTCTTGGACAGGCAGAACGGCGCTTTCCGCACCTTTCTCAGGACTGCTTGATAAACTCTTACGCATTAAATGTCAAGCATAATTTTCCTTTTTCATCGGCAAAAACGTCTTTTGTTTCGTCGGCCGGCCTTTTTCCGGCCGATACGCCGTTTGCGGCAGACCGACAGCGGAAACGGCTTATTTTCATAAAAAAACCTGCGTTTTTCAACGCAGGTTTTCAATTGTCGGCAAACCTTACAGATTCGCAAGATCTACATGCACGCCGGCACCCATGGTGGAACTGATCGAAATCTTTTTCAGATAAGTTCCTTTGGCGCCCGACGGCTTGGCTTTGATGACGGCGTCGATCAGAGCCTTGGCGTTTTCGTAAATCGCTTCTTCGCTGAAGCTGACTTTGCCCACGCCGGCATGAACGATACCGGTCTTCTCGGCACGATACTGAACTTCACCGGCTTTGGCTTTCTTAACCGCCCCGGCAACATCCATGGTAACCGTACCCAGTTTCGGGTTCGGCATCAGGCCTTTCGGACCGAGCACGCGGGCTACGCGGCCGGCCAGACCCATCATGTCGGGAGTGGCAATGCAGCGGTCAAATTCGATTTTGCCTGCCAGGATCGAGTCGATCAGGTTTTCGGCACCGACGATATCGGCACCGGCGGCTTTGGCCTCATCGGCTTTTTCGCCCTGAGCCAAAACGGCGACGCGTACGGTTTTGCCGGTACCGTTGGGCAGCGAGCAGACGCCGCGAACCATCTGGTCGGCATATTTCGGATCAACGCCAAGATTGATTGCCAGATCAACGGTTTCGTCGAATTTGGCATTTGCATTTTCCTTTACCAGCTTGACGGCATCTTTCAGCGAATACAGCTTAGACTTGTCAATGGTTTTGTATGCATTTTCGATTCTTTTTCCTGCCATTGTCTTACTCCACAACCTTTACGCCCATAGATACGGCCTGACCTTTAACCATGTTCATGGCGGCTTCGACCGTCGAACAGTTCAGATCCGGCATTTTGGCTTCGGCAATTTCCTTGACCTGAGCCATCGTAATCTGACCGGCAACGACTTTGCCCGGCTCTTTTGAAGCGGACTTGATCTTGGCGGCCTGCTTGATGTAGTAGGCTACCGGCGGCAGCTTGGTGATGAAGGTGAAGGACTTGTCTTCGTAAGCGGTGATGACGACCGGCACCGGAATGCCCGGTTCCATCTTCTGGGTCGCCGCGTTAAACGCCTTGCAGAATTCCATAATGTTCAAGCCTTTCTGGCCCAGAGCCGGACCGACCGGAGGAGAAGGGTTGGCCTTTCCCGCGGGGATTTGCAGCTTGATCAATCCTAAAATTTTCTTTTTAGATTTTACAGCCATTTCAATACCTCACTTTAGGGTTTGTGGTAAGATTATGGCTAATCTCCCACAAATTGTGATAAACAAACGAACCCTGCCGCCGAAACTTCCGGCCGCAGGTTCGTCATCTGTATATCACAAACGATTCAATTTGCAAGCATTTTTTGCTTTGCTTTAATTTATTTTTATTTTCAGCAGCGCCCGGCACTGTTCATCCATTTTGCGTTCGACGTTGACATAGTTTTTGATAATGTCGTCAATCGTTTCATCGGTAACCGTCGTTTTGCGCAAATCTATCGTTTCCGGCGCTTCTTCGGGATTTTCGTAATAAACGGAATAGTAGTCGTCAAATTTCAGATCACCGCCGATAATTTCGTCCGACAGCACGATCCGCCGGTTGGGAATGCCGAGCGCATCGGCAAAGATCAGCCCGTGCAGCGAAGACGACAAAATGCATTTGCACGACAGCATATCCCGCGCAACCTGTATCGGCGTGTCTTCCACCCGGATGATTTTGATCCCGGACGCTTTAATGTTGTTCAGATATTCGGAATTCCTGTCATAATAATGCGGAATCACGCCGACCCGGCCGCCCGGAAGCACCCGGCTTTTGTCAACCATCTTTCGCAGCAGCACCGCCGGATCGGCCAGCACCACGCTCTTTTTAACCGGAATCAGGTCTTTTAACTTTTCCAGCGACAGTTTTCCTCTCAAGGCGTGTACGCGCACCCTGGCGGCAAAATCTTCCGGCATTCTGACTTCTCTTTGCATGCCCGTTCCCATAACGTCAAGCGTCTTTCCGTTCTCGTGCCTGACTTCAAACAACCGCGACAAAAGGCTGCCCACGCACCACAGGTCCGCCTCTTTCCAGCCGGGTACAACGCACCAGCGGAAAACATAACGGGCAACGTACAGGTTAAACATGTCGCCGAAATTGGGAAATCCGGTCCAGCAGGCGATTTTGCGTTTTTTCACTTTTTTGCCGAAGTTTTTATGCTTCAGCATATACCTGCATTTCAGACGCGCAAAGCCCCTTCCAATATACCCCCCCCCGGTATATTCAAGGATCGCCTGCACAAAACGGCAGCCGTTACGGGCGGCAAAATTACGGACAGCTGCCAACTGTCGGCCGTCATACTTTTTGCGATTGCGGTAAACCCGGTAAAAAAGGGCATCATATTTCTTCAGCAGCGCTTCCCTGTATTCCGGCAGATAACGCAGGTTCATTTCCCCGCCGAGCGCACCGTAAAGGTCTTTGACCGGCAGGCTTTCGCCCTGATAAATTCCGTCTTCGCTCATCTGGTACATATACATCGTTTCCGGCAGACAGGCCAGCCGGCCGAATTTCATCATATACATCGTCAGCGTCGTATCGTTGACAAAATTGTGAGGGAAATCATGCGGAAAACCAAAATAAAAGATATTGCGGAAAATAATCGAACCGTTATGGATATAACGTCCCGACCGTATATACCTCTCGGGAGTAAAAAATTCCGTCTCTTCGCAAATACGGGCTTCTTTCATCACCCGTTCGTTGGTATAAAAAACATGCCCGCACCCGCAGCCGATGCACTCAGGATGCTCGGACAAAACATCCATCTGCTTCTGAAACTTCCGGTCGTCGCCGTAAAAATCGTCGCCGTCCAAAACGGAAAAGAACTCCCCTTCCGCCTTTTCCAGCAGCGACTTGCGGTTAAGCGAAGCCTTTTCTATGCCGATCGTGTCCATACCGGCGAAAGACATTTTATAAAGCCGGATAAAATCATGTTTATCCGTATATTCGCGGATGATTTCCTCGCTGCCGTCGTAAACGCCGTCAAGCCCGATGAGAACTTCAAAGTCAAAATTCGTTTTTTGCGCCAGAATACTGTCCAAAGCGCGTTTTATGTATTGCCGCTGGTTGCAGAACGTCACCAGCACGGATAGTTTAACCATAGTCGCTCCATTTAGTATACAACGAAAAGATACAAAAAAGACCGCCCGGCGGCAAACAAAATTTTTCTTTTATAACAAAAAAATCATTCGTTACGAATTTACAATCACGGTTGACAAAAAACGCCTTCCGGCATATTCTGACCGTACGGTTGAATTATTTTTGCTAACTTTAAAATCTTTTTGGTATGAAAACGGAGAAAATAACTTACTGCGTTGCCGAAGGGGAAACCCTCAACATCTTCGCCTCTTCGCTGGCAGCGCTTTCCCTGCGCGGAAAAACCATTATCGCAAAATTTCAGGGAACCGTGATGTACATCTCCCCGGGCTCGACGCAAACGGAAATACTGAACCGTTTCGCCCATGCGGAATACAATGCCGCCGCCATGCAGCTGACCGGCAATTTGTAAACCGCCCCGCTTTTAAGCAAAAACGCCGCCGTCTTTTCGACCGCGGCGTTTTTTGTAACAAGCCCCCGACCGAGCCGGCAGTTTCAAAATGCTTAAAGCTTTACGGATAAAAAGCTCCTTTGCCAAAATAAGTTAAACGGTCCGGCAAAAGTCCAACAAAAGCAAAGAAGTTTTTTATGAACGCACATACAATGGCACACACGACATAAAACCCCAAAATACCATGTCATCTTTGCGCCAAAATATCACAGACAAGCCTTTTACGGAGACGTCATCCGGAAACAGGGCATACTTTAGCAGATGGAAAGAAATAGGCGTAATAGAAACAGAGTTTTGTCCTGACCATGTTCATATGTTAACAGAGATACCGCCTGAATTTTCAGCAAGTTCGGTCATGGACTATCTCAAAGGCAAAAGCAGTTCAGCCATATATGAACGGTGGGGGAAATGCACATCGAGGATACATGCAGACACAACAGAAAAAATACTCAAAAAAATTACAAAGCCTATCCGAAATCAACTGAAAAAAAAACGCGGGGCAAAGTCAATTAACAACGGATTTTTACCCGTTTACGGTGAACCAAGCAATCTTCGCCCTGTCAGATCATCATACGCCTTTAAGACATTTGCCGGCACATCAGGTTTCCACCCGCATACGAAGAACCACCGGCCGGGACGCGGCGCTTTTTCAACGGTTATGCGTCTTGCCCTGATCCGATAAGCTCAGGCCTCCGACCGGGTCTTGGGCTTTCTCCCCCTCTTTTTTGCCGCCGGCGCACCCGCGACCGGCGCCGGGGCTTCCGCCGACAGGGGCTTTCGCCCTCTTTTCTTCGCCGACGGCACAACTTCCAGTTCCGAAGTGCAATGCGGACAGCGAATCGCCGCCAACGGAATCTGCTCGCAGCAATAAGGGCATTCCCTGGTCGTCGGCGACGCCGCTTCTTCCTTGCTGTCCAGCGTGCTCTGAACTTTGTTGATGCCTTTAATCAGCAAAAACACGGCAAAAGCGATAATGGTAAAACTGATAACCGCATTCAGAAAATTGCCGACGTTCAGCGTAGTGGCACCGGCCTGAGCCGCCTGCGCCAGCGAGGCGTAAGCGCCGTGATGCCCCGGCACGTCTTTCAACACGAAAAACAGGTTGGAAAAATCCATACTGCCGATCAGAAGCCCGATCGGCGGCATGATAATGTCTTTGACCAGCGAGTCGACAATCTTGCCGAAAGCGGCGCCGATAATGATACCGACAGCCATGTCTATCACGTTGCCGCGCATGGCAAATTTTTTAAATTCGTTAAAAAAAGACCTCAACATAACGATTCTCCCGCTGTTTACCCTTCATCTTTCATCCGCGGCAAAAACAAATTCCGCCTTTCGTTTTCTCTCCGCCGGAATACGCCGACGGCGCCGCAGGCCTCTTTTTTGGTTTCCGCGGCATAAGAAAGCCGCCTTTCAGGCGGCTCTTAACATATTCTTTTCAGCTGACTTTTTCAACCTGATTAAATTCCAGTTCGACCGGAGTTGAACGCCCGAAAATCGAAACCGAAAGCTTCAGCCGCGACTTTTCGGCGTCAACGTCTTCAACCAAGCCGATAAACGAAGCGAACGGTCCGTCGCAGACGCGAACCTGCTCGCCGATCTCGAAATTGACCACCGTTTGCGGCCGCTCAACGCCTTCTTCAATCTGCCTGATGATACGATTGGCCTCGGCATCGGAAATCGCCTGCGGCTTGTTGCGCGCACCGAGAAAACCGGTCACCCGCGGCGTGTTTTTAACAACGTGCCAACTGTCGTCCGACATTTCCATTTTCACCAGTACGTAACCGGGAAAGAACTTGCGTTCGGAATTGACTCTGGAGCCTTTTTTGATTTCAACGATATTTTCGGTCGGAACCATCACTTCCAGAATTTTATCTTCCATGTTTTTCAGAACCGCCTGTTCGCGCAGCGATTCGGCAACCTTTTTTTCCGAACCGGAATAAACGTGTACAACGTACCAATGAGCAGCCATTGCCAACTTTCTCCTAACCAAAAATCAATTTAACGATAAAGCCGAACACCTGGTCGACGCAGAAGAAAAAGGCAGCGGCGATCGCCACCAGAATCAACACCATGATCGAAGTTTGAACCACTTCTTTCCTGGTCGGCCACGTAACTTTCTTAACTTCCTGTTTTACCTGTCTGAAAAACAGAACCGGACTAACTTTTGCCATCAACTTCATCCAATCATTTAAAACTGTTGTTTATCTCATGAGAAGACAGAACGCCGCTTGAGCCGTTCCGGTCCGTTCCTCCGGGAAACCCGGCAACCGACGAATACTGCCTGATTTTTCAGCAACATAAACTATTACTTAAAAGATTGCAACACCTTTTTTCAAAAAGTCCCCGCGCTTTCGGCCGGACGAAAGCTTCCCCGTTTGCCGGCTCATCCGCCGCTGCCGCCGAAACCGTCCGCCCGCAACGACCGCCGCACCGTCATCCGCGGCCGTTCAGTCTTTTTCGTCACCTTTCCCCTCCCGGCAAATCCGCACAACATTAAACAATGCGGCAATAACCAAAAACGCCGCCAACGCCCAATCCGGCCAGTGCCAATACCCGCCGAAATACCATGCCCGTTTTATATTTACGTAAAAAACAAACCCGGCCGCACCGCAGACAAGCGTCAACCAAAACAAGCCGATAACCGTTGAAACATAATCGGCCGTATGTTTTCCCTTTTTTCTTTTTTCAATCGCCATTTTGTTTTATCGTTTCTCAACCCATCAACATTTTATCATTTCTCAATCCACCAATATTAGTATACCGCCAAACTCTCCGCAAGACAAGATAAAAGCATACTGACGCCAAACGCCCCTGTTCTCCTTTGCCGCCGGCAAAATCCCCATCGCTGACGCCAAACGCCCCTGCTCTCCTTCGCCGCCGGCAAAATCCCCATCGCTGACAAAAATACAAAAAAACACTTGATTTATTTCCGATTGTTGTGTATGAAAGGAAACGCAGTTATAAATGACTGTCACATAGGGGTATAGCTCAGTTGGTAGAGCATCGGTCTCCAAAACCGAGGGTCGTGAGTTCGAATCTTACTGCCCCTGCCAAGGAAAACCAAGGGTTTGCGAGAAATTGCAAGCCCTTTTATTCTGACTTTTTTATGCAAAACACACGCACACAGAATCAAACAGTTAGCAAACCTAGCCAGAATGGAAATTACAGAACAAGACTAGAATAAATACCGAGTCCTTATTTTGCCTTTTGTCTATTGTTTTCCAAAATAATCCGGTCTATTTTTACCTGTTTTTCTATCCGTTCCCTGATTGTCGATACAACGCAGGCGGTATTCCGAATAATCTTCACGCAGACTATCGACAAAGTCGATAAATTTATCCTGCGGGGCGTAGGTTATTGTCGGGCAACGTTCCTGCTGCTTTAAGGCCAACCGATCGGCATATTGCCGGTTTTGGTTTAATATACCGACCGTATTGCCGGCGCCGATAACCCCGTATCCGAGCGCATCCTGCAAGTT
>ERZ779843.1482-NODE-1482-length-27280-cov-8.040037_pt1 | contig 27280 bp, 30 predicted proteins | sample MGYA00511560_ERZ779843 | MGnify/ENA primary metagenome ERZ779843 (study PRJEB29588, sample SAMEA2158062) | human gut metagenome | biome: human gut; feature: human-associated habitat; material: faeces | place: Denmark | collected 2008/2010 ... | reverse complement strand
ATTTAATTTTGTCAATATTATAATTTTAGTATCTGTATAATTTATTTATATGATTAATTTAAATTATGAAGTTATGGACGCACGTAAAGAGGTAAAGATTCTGCTGTCTAAGAAGGCTTGGACAATGAAAAGGCTTGCGGAAAAACTTTCTGAAATGAGCGGAAAATATTATTCTCCGCAAAATTTGAATTACAGACTGAGAACTAATTCATTAAAATTAGCAGAAATGGATTGTATCTGCAAAATTCTCGGATTTAAAATTACTTTTGAAGATATTTCTAAATAATTTTTTATATTGTTACAAAAGGATTCCGGAGGGCGCAGATTTCATTTCTGTTAATAATTTACCTGCCGCGTGGGAAATTTAAATATTTTTACAGTATCCTTAGGCAATTTTCATCTGCATAATGTTTTATATATAATATAGGGGAAATTTTATGATTGGGAAAGTTATATCACAGCTCGGCAGGGCAGCCGTTAAAAGTTCCGGCAGGATTACAAAATCAGGTAAACCGAATCTGCCCAGATACCTGTATCACGTAACAAGCAGAAAAAACTATGAAGCAATGCTGAAATCAGGTGAAATTCGTACTTCTCATGATGCATGTCTATCAAGCAGTCTTGAAGGTGTATTTATGTTTGATTTGAAGAATTTTGCAAAACGCTGGACAAGTACGTTTTTTAGTTTTGAGGAGGAGTGTGCCAAGGTTAATCTTGGCAGCGCGCTGGTATGCAAAAATTCTGATATAGTTGTGTTAAAAGTGCCGACAAAGAAAATGAATGTTGATAAATTGAAAGTAAGAGTTCAGGACGAAACCAAAGCTGATTATCATGCGCTAAACGGTGACAGTGCAAGATTTCAAACTTTATATACAAGACGCAAAAAGCCGATTGAATATATTTACGGCCAGAATATAGATATTTCGGATGCCCAAAAAATAGGAGAACTAAACCTTGAGCTTAATGTAGACAACAGAAATGAACTTATTGATTTCATGCAAAAACGGCCTTTTGAACCATTGTTAAAATTATTTAAAGGCACACCTGAAGAAAAATGTGTTCAAGCTATGCAAAAGGCAAATATTCGTGAACAATGCTATGAGTTTCCCGGAGGTTAATGACACCCCTCATCTGCGGCATCAATTTTTCCGTCAAAGTCATTATCAATCCCATCCGTACAGGAGCCTATTGAATATTTGCTTTCGGCAGGCGGGTTAAATTTCAAATATTTGTCAGGAATTTTTGCCCACAGGTATTCAAAGAATTCCGCATAAAATTTTGCGATTTTAGGATTTTCGATGATTAGCATATTCTCGTCATTTTTATTTTCTCCGCTGTTTGAAAAATTTGTGGAACCGGTCACTATATATTTATTATCTATAATTATAGTTTTTGAGTGCATTTTGCCTGCATAATTTTCAACTTTTACCGGCACACCGGCTGTTCGGAGAGGAATAAGTGTTGAAATTCTTGTTCCTGTATTTGTTGCGTCAATTATAATTTTTACATTGACACCGCGTTTATACGCTGCAATCAGAGAATTGGTGAGACTTTTATGTGTAATCAAAAATGCAGGAACATAAATGTTATGCTTTGCCGAATTCACGAGCGGAACAACTCTGGAACTTATACCTTTATCCTGAGGTGAAAAGAGTATTGATACCTTACTTCCATCGGACAGTAAGAGGCTATTATTTAAGATTTTAGCCTTTAGAGAGTGAAATTTCCCGTTATACATTTGTTCAAACTCGTCAGTATAGATTTTTGCAGCAGCCGGAGAATTTATTATTAATACATTATTCTGGTTAAAACCAGAGAATCCTGTATGGGAAAAATTCATTGAACCTGTAAATACCTTTTCTCTATCAAATATTGCAAACTTATTATGCATAAGCGCGTTTGTGAGTTTTGAACTTCCTTCTATTCTGTCAGAGCGCTTGTATTTAAATATTTTTACAAATTCGTCCGTGTCAGGATAATAGTTTTTTGATGATGTTTTTGTATCATAAATTACACGAATCTTTACGCCGCGGGAAATTGCCTTTTCTATTGAATTTCGTACTTTCGGAATATTTGTCCAGCCGTACAATGCAATATCAATTGATTCATCTGCATTATCAGTTAGATTAACAAATTCGCGGCACACTTCATTAGTACAGTTTTTATCAGGTTTTTGTATTTTTGTGTAGTCTGTTAGTATAACTTTTATATTCCCGGACGTTATAATATCAGGTGCGGGAGAAATCTTTTTGTAAAGCTTCTTTCGGGCTTTTTTCTGTTCTATGTGGCAATATCTGCACGCTTTTGCATCGGGCGGCAGGTCTTTTGTAGTTAAAATCACCGCATCATGAGCAATTTTTCCGAATTTACAATTTAATTTGTGGTATTTTGCACTTTTATGATTATAAATTACAAGTTTAAGGTTCTTAGCTTTTTGTTGTATCTGATTAAAAGCTGATGGGTTATAAGGCTTGCCGTTGATAATTGCAAAACCTGAATTTTTTAATATATCCGAATAACTGCGGTTATCAACAAACACTTCGGCAACTCTGCATTGCGGATATAGCTTATTTGTGAATTTTAATTTAACTTCTTTGCTTTCAAGAGTCGAGTGTGCATACTCATCCGCAAGGTATCCGACTGCAATGCTTTCTTCAAAAGGTATATCTTTTATTTCTTCATGGAAATAAGACATATTTGATGTATATGATTTTATTTCAGGAATGCATATTGTCTCATTATCGTCCACAATCCTGTTATTATTAAGGTCAATTTGAAACATTACAGGTGTGATTACATTTACTACGGTTTTTCTGTTTGTGGTTAGAAAACTAAATGCCGCAAATCCCGCAAATAGAATAATTATAAAAAAAGCACACAGTTTTTCTTTCATAAGCTTTTGCAGTTTGTAATTTCATATCCTAGACGATAAATTGTATCTTTCAGCATTTTATCCTGTGTTATTGCAAATTCATCAGAATGATTGTCTGATTTTTTATTTGTATATTTACACGGGTGTATAAGACACTCGGTAACAATATTGTCATCTTCTATTGCTTTAAGACCATATTCAAGTGTTTTGCTGTCCATCATTCCGGTATACCCTACACCGATTAAATAGTCATTTGTTTTAAGGTTAAATTCCTTTGCAGTTTTTTTATTTTGAGCGGTAAAGGTATTTAGCAGAATAATTTTTATAATATTAATCATAAAAGCAGGAGTATAATTTTTCCTTGATCCTGCAACAGTATAAAATTCCTCATGCTGCGTTCTTATATATGGAATATTATATTCTTTTGCCAATCTTGCTGTAAGCCTGAATATTCCCGGAATAGCATGCACGTGAACATGTGAATCAATATGGTCAACTTTTGAGGCGCTTATTACTTTTTCTATCTGCGCTCTGAATTCCCGTTCTATTGCACTTATAACTTCTTTCTTTCCGGAATTAAGAATAAACCACAAATAACCTTTATTAAAATTTCCCTGATTATCAGTAAGGCATTCCGCATGAGTCAAAGATTTTCCTTCAATTATATTGAGGTGCACTCCAAGTCCTAAATCCTGACACTCAGGCAAAATTTCATTGACTGCACTTTCAAATGCGTGGCCGTTTGCACAAATACTTGCGCTTCTCAAAAATCCATAGTTATACCCCTCAAGAACTGCTCTGTTAAAATCCTGATTCATACCAAAATCGTCAGCATTTAAAATAAACTTTTTATTACTCATCTTAATGTTCTATTGCACTCCATTTGAAATTATTATATTATAAAGTTATCCGTTCGGGCAACTTGTTACAGAATTGAGGATTTTATGAATAAGCCGACTTTAGCAATAATTATTCCTTGTTTTAATGAGGAATTATGTATCGAAAAAACCGTTGAAAAATTGTTTGTTGTTTTAAATTCACTTATCAAAAAGAATAAGATAAATTCTGACAGTTATTTGTATCTTGTGGATGACGGTTCTTCTGATACTACATGGGAAATCATAAAAAAACTACATTCTTCCAATAATCTAGTAAAAGCCCAGAAGTTTATAAGAAATTACGGTAACCAGAAAGCTCTTATTGCAGGTCTTGAGGGAGTAAGAGAGATTGGCTGCGATTGCGTTGTATCTATTGACGCTGACCTTCAGCAGGATGAATGGGCAATTGAAAAGTTTGTTGATGAATATATGAACGGATTTGATATTGTGTCGGGTATTAGAAATGACAGAAAAACCGATTCTGTTTTTAAAAAGACTACAGCTTTGATGTTTTATAAGCTTATGAATCTTCTCGGGGTAAAGATTCCTGTAAATCACTCTGACTACAGATTAATAAGCCGTAAAGCTCTTGAACTTATGTCTCAATATCATGAAAACGCTTTATTTTTGCGGGGATTTTTTCATGAATTGGGTCTAAAAACAGCATATGTGCATTTTGACGTGAAACAGAGAATGGCCGGAAAATCTAAATTTAATTTTGTGAAACTTATGGAATTATCCCTAAACGGTATTACTTCATTCAGTATTGTACCTTTGCGCTTTATTACGGTTTTGGGATTTTTAATGGCTTTATTCGGTTTTATAGTTGGTGTTGAGGCCGTTTTTGAAAAAATCTTCCATAATAATGCCCCTAACGGGATGGCAACTACAATTATATTATTATGCGTATTTGGCGGAATTCAGTTGTTTTGTATAGGAATTATCGGAGAATATGTCGGCCAGGTTTTCAGAGAGGTGAAAGCACGCCCGAGATATATAAAAGAAACGGAATTAAAATAATTATAAAAGCCGTGCCTTCTGTCTATCGAATCAGACAAATAATATATCCTTTTAAATTATCTCTTTTTAAAAACAAAACACCCGCAAGGATTGCCTTAGTGCTGCTGTGTTTCCACCCTGACACGGTTCGGCAGCTTACGCCATCCTGTCCTTAAACGTCAACAACAATTTAATTATCAATACTATTTGCCGAACCCTCACAACAGACTCTGCACCCCGCATTAACTTCGGGTCAAGGGATTGCAATTCCCCGTGGAGCACGGCTGATTTTATTTTATCATAAAAAAATTTTTTAGTCTATAAGCTTTGTTACCAGTACAGGAAGATTGTTATAATACATTGGTATGGATTTTGTGTTATTTGTCCATGAAGTCCATACTATTCCGGAATATACGTTTTTATTAATCTCGATTAATTTATCTTCAATCGCACTGTTTTTTGATTTAACAATTTTTAAATCAATAAGATTGTCAAGATTGCCGATGTTTATGATTGTATATTGTTTAGTAGTTTTATAATGCGCCTCGGCTTCTTCAATAGCGTTATAAACCCAGCGTCTCCTGGCTGCTTTGTTTAAATTTTCAGGTATTTCCTTTGTCCTTATATCCAGTGCTGATGCGTGTTCGCAAAATGCAGATAAAACTTCGCGCAAAGGCTTGTCTTTTGTGTCAGATAATATCAGCCCCGAATTAAAATTCTTTTTTCTATGAGTAAGATTAGTTTTTATAGGGTACAAAATTTTTTTCTTTAACTCAAGTGCTGTTCTTTTATAATTAATTTGATTAAGTCCTCTGCTGTTATCCGGAATATCTACAATACTCAGAGGCACTCTGTTCCGTCTAAGATTGTATAGAGTTACACCAACTGCTATTGCTGCAAGAGAACCCAGAGTTTTGAATATAATATTCTTTATTTTGCCCTCATCTTTTTTTTGCGGATAGCATAAAAATTCCTTGTTTTCACCGCGGACACAAGATTGAGAAGTTGATGTATTTGAATATGAACCAAAAGAAACAGGCAGAATTTTCATATAAATATTGTAAGTTTAAATATGAAAAATTTTGCGTCTTTGTAAAGAATTATTAAAGATAAATTAGCCCGACTGTGGAATGTAATTTGAGCTCTGCCGCAATATTCTTTGTATGAAAAGGAGAAAGTGATGACTGAAAGATTAGAAATGTACCGCTGCGAAATCTGCGGTAATCTGGTTCAGGTCATACTTGCCGGTGGCGGCGAACTTGTTTGCTGCGGGCAGCCTATGACTTTAATGAAACCTAATACCATGGAGGATGCTGCGCTTGAAAAGCACGTTCCTGTTTATATTCAACGTGAAAACGGCGTTGAAATTCAGGTCGGATCAGTTCTTCATCCTATGAATGACGATCACTATATTATGTTTATTGAATCAATTTCCGAAGATAGAAACCGTATGAAACTACAATATTTGCATCCGGGGCAGGAGGCTAAAATGCTTCTTGAGCAAAAAATCGGAAAAGAAAAAGCATTAGAATTTTGTAACTTACACGGACTATGGGAGGGCGAAAGTGATTAATAAAAAAATCGAGGAAGTCTTAAATGCACAAATTAATAAGGAATTCTATTCAGCTTATTTATATCTTGCTATGTCTGCTTATTTTGACGAAATTGGTCTTAAAGGATTTTCTAATTGGACAAAAGTTCAGGCTCGCGAAGAAGTAGACCACGGAATGATTCTTTTTGATTATGTTATAGCTAGAAACGGAAACGTTGAGTTAAAACAAATTGAAGCTCCTGAATATGATTTTCATGAACCTTTGCAGGTATTTGAAAAAATTTATAACCATGAAAAATCCGTTACTGCAAGTATTGACTGTGTAGCAGATATGACTGAAGATGAATGTGACCTTGCTACAAGAAATTTCATTGACTGGTACATTGCCGAACAGGTTGAAGAAGAAGCCAGTGTATATGAAATAATCAAAAAGATGAGAATGTTCGGTTCTGAAAAGTCTGTCCTTTATCATCTGGACATAGAACTTTCCAAAAGAGAATATAAACAGCATCAATATTCAAATTAACTTAACTAAACGGCCCGATTTAATCGGGCCGTTTTATATTGCGGATTTGTAAACAATTTGTCTGAATCTTAAAAATAACGTATTATTATGTTGTTATGATTAAGGGAAAAATTGTAATTGTTGATGATGAAAAAATGGTTACTTCTTCTTTCAAAACATTATTGAAAGTTGAAGGATTTACTGATATTAATTGCTTTAATAATCCGGTTGAGGCTGTTGAGTTTTTAAAAACCAACACTCCGGATATTATTATATCGGATTTTATTATGCCTGAAATGAACGGGCTTGAATTTTTAACGGAAGCTAAAAAACTCTACCCTGAAGTAAGTATGATATTGCTTACCGGATATGCTGATAAAGAAAATGCAATAAAAGCAATTAATGAAATCGGTTTGTATAAATATATTGAAAAACCATGGGATAATGATGATTTACTTTTTAATATCAGAAACGGTATTGAAAGAAGCCATATCCTTAGTGATTTACGAGATAAGATAAATGAACTTGAAGAAGCTAAAAAACAGCTTGAAATATACTCTACGTCCCTTGAAGAACTTGTTGCCGAGCGAACAAAAGATTTGACTGTTGCAAACAGCAAACTCTCAGGAATTATTAATTATTGCGCTGACGGAATTATTATTATCGATTCAAAAGGCAGAATTGAACAGGCAAATCCTGCTTGCGAAAATATGACAGGATTAAGTGAAGCTGCTCTTTGTAAAAAGAAATTTCAAGAAATTGCTTCAATGGGTAAATTCTCTGAAAATATCCGTGAAAATTCAAACGGCGTTATTATGGGGCTTTCTTCCGATGCCGGCGAAGTCTTGATAAAGGATTGCTATATAAGAAACTCACTCGGAGAGGGGAGAATTCCTGTTGAAATAAATTTTGCGGCTATTAATGAAGAAAACAGCGATAAATTTGTCGGTGTTATTCGTGATGTAAGCAAGCATAAAGAAACAGAACGTTTACGTGATGATTTTATCGCGACACTTACTCATGATTTAAGAACTCCACTTCTTGCCGCCATACAAACTTTAAAATTTTTCCTTGACGGTTCTCTGGGACCGGTTGAAGAAAAACAGCATGTGCTGTTATCTACTATGCTTAAAAGCAACGAAGACCTGCTCGGTCTTGTTAATGCATTATTGGAAGTTTACAGATTCGAAAGCGGTAAGCTTGAACTTTGTAAAACTGTATTTTCTGTAAAAGATTTGGTTGTTCAATGCTATGATGAATTAAAACCGCTTGCTGAAAAGAAAAATATAAACTTCAAGCTTGATTTGGGCGATATATCAGATAATACTGAAATCACTGCGGATAAAGCAGAGTTAAAGCGAGTAATCATAAATCTTTGCGGGAATGCTGTTAATTATACCAATAAAGATGGTGAAATTGAAATTCTTGCAAAAGTTCAATCAGGAGACTTTATATTCTCCGTTACTGACAACGGAAACGGAATCCCGAAGGAAGATATCCCTAATCTTTTCAACAGATTTTCACAGGGTACCAGTAAAAAACGCTCTACGGGTACAGGTTTGGGATTATATCTTTCAAGACAGATTGTTGAAGCTCATGGCGGTAAAATATGGCTGGAAAGCAAATTAAATAAGGGAAGTGAATTTACTTTCCTTTTAACTGATGTTGTTAATGAAGAAAGACAGGTAATAAATGGTTAAGGTACTTATTATTGAAGATCAGGATATGGCAAGGGTTGCTTTGTCTGTGGTATTGAGTAAGAACCCTAATATCGAAATCCTTGATATGGCTGTGGATGGTCAGGAAGGTGTTGATAAAGCTCTTTCTTTAAAACCGGATCTTGTTATTATGGATATCGGCCTGCCTACGATAGATGGCATTGAGGCAACAAGGCTTATTAAAGAAGACAACCCTCAAATAAAAGTATTAATGTATACCTCTAGAGAAGATGAAGATGATATTTTTGACGCATTTCAGGCAGGCGCAGACGGATACATAACAAAAGGTGCAACCGTTGACCAGACGCTTTCTGCCGTTATTGCTGTAAGTGAAGGTACCGGCTGGCTTGATCCGGCAATTGCTAAAGTTGTTTTAACAAATATAAGACGCTCAAATGTTACGGAAGGACGCCGCGGTGAGATTAATTATAAATTAGGCAAAAATTTATACGGCTTAACCGAGCGTGAAATGGATGTTTTAGCATTAATAGTGGACGGTCTTACCAATCCGCAAATTGCTGAAAAACTTTGTATTACGATATCTACTACAAAAACCCATGTCCATAGTATTCTGCAAAAACTTTATGTGCGCACCCGTGCAAAAGCTACTGCAATGGCAATGAAAGAGGGTCTTGTTTAGTATGAAAAGGATTTTTCCGTTTCTGTTTGTTTTGATGGTCAGTTCACTCCCAGCTTACTCATGGGAGATGCCCGATTGGGATTTACCTGAAATAGATATGACGCAGATAAAAAAAAATATCTCTGCTCCTTTTAAAGGTGATGCCAGACAGCAGGAAATGCGTTATATCCATAACCTGCAAAAACAGGAAGTTAAAGAGAAACATGAAAAACGTGTTCTTGACAGAAATCCGTCCGGATTTATGACCGTTGAGGAATATGAACTTCTATCTGCTCCTAAAGACAAGACTGCTCAGGAAATCGAAATTCCTAAAGTTGAAAAAGGTTCGGATATGAAATATGTTCCACAGCCAACATATAAAATTGTTCGTTATAATAACCCGCCTGGAAGTCCGGAATTGTCAATAAAAAAAAGATTTTATGCAACAAGACAGCAGAATGCACAGGGAATAACTTCTCCTGATTTTTCTATTATGGTGTACCCTTCTATTTACTACTATCCATCTAGTGCAGCAGTTGCTTGCGACTTATTTGTTATTCCGCTTGAAAAAAACGAAACAAACTTAAATAAAATTATGAAAGCTAACGTAATGCACCGCTGGCCGGATCCTATTTTATCAACCGATAAATCAATAACAGATAATTATTCATTCCGTACTCTTACTCCTGTAGATTTTTCTGCTGACGGAACGAAACTTCTTGTTAAAGAAAAAATAGGATATTCTAAGGATGGTATCTGGCAGACAAATGCAATAGTTTATGATTTTACAACCAGAACTTCTTATGATTTAAAAGAGCTTCGTGCTGCAATTGTTTATTACTGGAAACAGTATAAAGACGTCAATCTTGATGACAAACGCTGGGATATATATCCTTTGGGTTTTGATATAAACGAGCCGGACAGAATTGTAGCCTATGCCTACGCATATACAGGTGAAGCTCCGGTTTTTCTCGGCTCCTGGAGCATTGACAGCAAGGGGGAACAAACACGTTTAATTTCTTTTAATAATAAGGATGTTCAAATAAGTATAAACGGATTTAAAATTGTTCAGGACGGAGTGGTTCCTCCTGACCAGCTCCATGTCGAAGAACAACAGGCTAAAAGATTTGAAAAAGCTGAAGAAAAACGTAAAAAGGCTGAAGATAAAGCCGAATTGAAGAAAATGAATGATGAATATAAATCAACAATTAAACAAATGAATGCCGAATATAAGAAAGATGTTAAGGAGTACAAATATCAGAATAAAGTTGAAGGTTCCACAACTCAAAACGATGCTGTGCAGAAATATGAAGAGCAAAACGCCATAAGAGATCAGAAAGAAGCTGAACGTTTAGAAAAGAAAAAACAACGGGAAGCAGCAAAAGAACAGCGCAAAATTCAAAAAGAACAGCAGAAAGCTGAAAAGGAAAATCTAAAACAGCAGCAAGAACAGAAAACTAAGCCGTAGCCATAAAGTTTTTCAATTCTTGTTCAAACTCTGATTTTGTAACACCCGGCATATATAAATCAAATGCAGCCTGATTGCTTTGTATTGCTTCCCACGCGAAATCTACAACATCATTATAGTTGTCAAAGTAGTGAGTTACGCCTAATTGATAGTAATTAACTCCTTTTTCAAAACCATTGAAAACCTGTTTAATGTAGTTTAAAGTCTCGTTTGAGAATCCTTCAACCTGTTTTTCGGCAATATCATCTTCATATGCATCTGTAGCATAGTAAGTTACATATTCATTGTAAATATGTGTTGAGTGAATTAATTCATGCCATAATGTTACTGCCAGATTAGTCTTACAATAGTTATTGTAAGCTTCTTCATCCACAAGAAGATCTGTAGGCTGAAATTCTGTTTTTCCACCCTCAATTGCGGCTTTTAGTTCATCTAGACTTTCGTATGGTCGTTCTGGCATAAAATAATCAGGATTGAGAAGAATGTTTCTTTCAGGCCCGTTCAGGTGGTACGTATCATAACCTACGGAAGAACCGTCAGAATAAACTAACATACTCGGATTATAAGAACCCATTGTTGTATCACCCGGTGTGAAATTGTCGTTTGTGCCGGTGCCTACAGTTCCGAAACCTACACGAAAATCACAATTTTCAATTGCTTTTCTTACTTCAAGCAGGAATGAAAGTTTTAATTCGGAATCTCCATTACGATTTCCTTCTGCAACTTTTACATTATAATTTGCAATATAATCATCAAGCCATTCTACCATTGTGTCAATAGCATCGGAGATAAGCTGTCTTTCTTCATCATTATTTGCAACAATGCATTGTTTGATTGATGTTGTGTCAGTTGTTGCATTAATTTTCGATTTACCTGTATATTCTACAAAACCGATTGTTTTTGCAGTTGTTGCTCTTAGCGTTTCCTGCATTGTATTAATTTTATCTGAATTAAATACATTTGTATTATCTTTTAAAATAGAAGAAATCTGGTCTTCTTCGCTTAAAATTTTATCTATCTCAGCTTCAACTGTACCGTCATAGACATCAGCTTCAGTCATAACTCTTTCTACATCCATTAACGCATTCTTGCTGTAGCGTGATGTAATGGATAATAACCATGCATCATCACTGCTGCTTGTTTCAGGCGCAACGAGTTCGGAATCTTTTTTCTTTAATTCATCCGAAGTTATAATAGTATTAAGTTTTACTGTTGTTGCATCAATAGTCATTTTTAATCCTTATTATTATCCGAATGTTTTAAATGATCTTTCTACGTTTTTGTTTAAAACAGATTTAAGACTTTCTTCTTCTGCAATTAATGCATCATATTGTGTATCAATTTTTTTCTGATCTATCTCATATCTTTTATCTTGAGCCTGAATAGCTTCCATACCTTTTTCGTATTCAGCTTCGGCAAGTGCAAGTGCATTATCATCCTGCTTATCAACAATAGCTGTGCAGCTATCTAATGAAACCAGCTCATAATCTGTTCCATTAATATTAAATCCTTGAGTTGAGCCTTCTTTAGCAGGTGAAACAAGCTGGTATCTTCCGTTTCTGATACCGGTTTCGAGTTCAAGAGATGAAAGACCGCCGAAGTTTTCATCTTCAACCAGAACAGTCTCATAAATTGGAACTTCTTTATATATAGGTTTTTGTTCATAACCTATAGGTTCCTGTGAAGTATCGGGAGTTTCTTTTGTTTCTTCTTGAGCAAGAGCATCTTCCTGAAGTTCTGTAAGATTTAAAACAGGAAGTTTGTTAGCTTGAGATGTTGCCTGGTTCTGGTCATTATACCCATCAGCACCTTCTTGAATCCAAACATTTGTTTTTGAGCCATCAGAAAGTGTTTCCTGAGCAGAAGTTCCTAAAACCCCTTTATTTGAAGACCCGCTGTCATAAGTCGGAGAAGATGAATTGCTCCAGTACAAAACGTTATTGTTATTTCTTGTATCAAGAGCCATCATATTGCTCACATCAGATTCAAGAACAGGGCCTCTGCAAGCAAGGTCTGATGCGTTAATATTTGACCCGTTTGCGTTTGTGATTGAACCCATTGCAACACAGTTTTTAATTGTTGTTTCGTGAGAATCATCACCTATGAAATTGTTTATTGAATTTGAGTAATCTGTGCCAGAACCGAGTTTAATGTTTACATCTGAATAGCAATTTTTAATTTCGCTTTCGCCTTTTACGATGTTAGTATTTGCACCGATAAAGCCGCCGATAAAACCAAAACTGTCATCCGCATTAGGTACATTAATTTCGCCGGTTACACTGGAATTGCTGACATTACCGTTGCTTAAACCAACAAGGCCGCCAACGGAGGCTCTTTCAGGAGTATATCCTAGCTGGTATGTTGTATCTGGTTTAAGATTGCATGTAATATTAACATCTGTTGCGTTACAGTTTTCAATTGAAGCACCATCGGCCAGATAGTTTGAAAGTGCACCTAATGCATCTCTTTCTGCTGTTACATTTGCACCTTCAAGATTTATGCTTTTTGCGACGCCATAAAGTGAATCAAAGAAACCGGAATCACCATTCAAGCCTTTGATTGTTTCTCCGTTACCATCAAATACGCCTTGAAAAGCCGGGATACCATGCCAGTTGTATCCGCTCAAATCAATTTCTTCACCTTCATCAAGATCAAGTACATAGTTTTGTTTAACTGCATCAGTATTTTTTCCCATCTGATCAATAATGGCATCAAAACCGGCCTGTGATTTGATTGAAATAGCATTAATTTCTGTTTCTTTACCATTAATCATTGTAGTGTAAGATACAGTTTTCAAATCGTCTTCGCCAAGCCCTGTTGCAGCGACAATTGAGTTCATTTTATCAAGACTTTCCGGGCCGCGTGCAGGAATTGTACTGTTTGCTTCTCTAAATGTATCAGTTTCTGTTTTGGTAGGATAAATAGGTTTATCAAGATCATCTTCCCAACCAACAATAATCTGTTCTGTTTTGCCGGTATCTTTCTTTTCATAAGTGTAGCCGAGTATTTTTGAACCATCATAAACAAATAAATTTTGTGATTTTAAATTTTCCAAAGTTATAAGTTCACTTTTAGCAGCAGCACCGTCAACTGTAAATATGTTAGGATTAATATATAAACGGGTGTTTGAAAGTGCTCTTGTATATTTTTCCTGGATTCTTTCTGAATCCATTGACAATCTTATTTTTGCATCAGAAACATTTTGACCTTGTAAAGACAGGTTATTTAACTGTGCTGTAATATACAATAATCTTGCTTGCGATGCTGACATTCCCATAACATGTTCCCTTTATATTATTTTCCTTAATGGGTAAGTCGGCATATATTGCAGCAATCTTCAATAATTTAAGTGTTTTGTTAAAATTTTGTTACAAATTTATTAAGCTTAATTTCTCTTTGCGGGATAAATGTTTTATTCTGTATTCTTCCTTCATTGCTTCTGACTTTGTATCGAATTCTTTTACATATACAATTTTAACCGGTTTGTGTGCACGTGTATATTTTGCCCCTTTGCCTTCCATATGTGCATTAAAACGTTTTTCCACGTCATCAGTATAACCGCAGTAGAGTGAGTTATTTTCAATCAAAAGTATGTAGGTGTAATACTTCTTTTCCATAATATAGAAATACAATAAAAAAGGCGGTTTGAAATCAACCGCCTATATTAATCCATTTTCATTTATTTCTTTACTTTACAACCTGTTATACGAAAGAAGAAAATCCGCCGCCGGAAGAACAAGAAGATGCACATCCTCCTGAGAAGCCTGCGGAAGCCCCTCCGCTAAATCCGCTGTCACCTCCGATTGTTGAGACTGCACTTGAAAAGCTTGCCCAAAAGCCTGTGCTTGCAATTGTTGTTCCCTCGGAAGATGAATAGCTTGAATAATCAATTGATGGTGCAAACGGGTTTGATGAAGTGAAAGTATCGTATTGCGGGATTGATATCAAGCTTTTTTGTGTATTAAATGCCAGTGAACCTGCTGTTTCAACAGATTCAACAGGACGTTGATTAATTCCTGTGTTAAGATTGTTAGAAGATTTAGCATTAATAGAATTCATATATCTTACTCCTCAATATCTAATTAACATTCTCGTGACATATATATAAAAAAAAATAAAATAACCTGATTTCAGCATGGGCATTTTTCCGTAACATTTGTTTACATTTATAGCAAAAAATAAAATTTACGGCTTTTTGTTCCTCCAATCAATAACACGATATTATATATAAATAAAGGCTTTCGATATAATCGGAGGCCTTTTCTCCTAAATATAAATCTATGGATTGATAAACTTTAAACCTTTGATTGATGTATTTAAATATGAAAGCATATATTCTTGTAGTGTGAAGATTAGGGAAATAGGAATCATGAAAAAGCTAATTTTAATTATCACAATATTTTTATTAACAGTGACTTCTGCATTTGCAGGAGATAATTATTTGAATACCGTTATCTTAGAAGGTACAGACGGAGGGTATAATGTTATTCTTCGTTCTGATAACCTCGCAAGTGTAAAACGAATTTCAGAAGGTCAAAATAAACTTACTCTTGATATAAAAGGGGTTAGTACGGCAAATAATCTGACTACTATGTATAAAAATACTTCTGATGCAGACAGTGTCATTGTTGAAAACTCCGGCCAAAACTCTGTTAAAGTTCATATTAATGCTGCAAATGCATCTAATTCAAATATAATATTTGATACACCGGCATCTTCTCCAGTAGTTGTTTCGGATGCAATTTCACGTAATACGCTAATATGGAGTATAGTTGCGTTTATTGGTTTAAGCTGCATATTCTTTATGAGTAAAAATATCAAAGACGATCCGCATGAAGAAATTGCAGAAGCCATTCAGAAAAATATGCGTGACAGAGAAATCGAAATGTACAAAAATTATCGTAAAGAGCTTTTAACAATACCTAGTATTGATTATAAGGTTAAAAATCCACGCGTTAAAGAAGCAATCAGACGGGCTGACACTATCAGACATCTTCAGAGAGTAGTTAATAAATAGGAAGTAGGACGGAAAATGGCAATCAGAGTATTGTTGCTGCTGCTGGCTCTTATTATAATTACAAATATTATAATTATTGTTTGCAGTTATATATTTAATGTAAACCTTTATCAAAAGCATGGAAAAGCTATTTTAAACGGTTTTGGTATACTTGCTATATTTATTGTCGCAGCGTATGTTCTACTTGGAATTATGGGGTTAATTTAGTATGAAAGCTGATTTAATATTCGCTTTAGCAGTTGTTATAGTTTTGTTGCTGCCGGTTTTAGCTGACAAATTGAAACATCGTAAGTTTGCTAATAAACGTTCAAGAAAGCAAAAAAACGCTCAAATTGATTTAATTAAAAATTATATAAAAGAAAGGGCTTCGTTTATGGAAGGAAAAAGTTTAGCAACACCGGTTATGGTGACATTATTGCTGATTGTATTTATCGTAATTTGTAATCCTATTGCAATTGTCGGTGTTGGCGAAAGAGGAGTAAAGGTAACACTCGGCCAGGTTTCTCCTCAAAGTTATACCGAAGGTATTCATCTTATTACACCTTTTATTTCTAAAATCAAAAACATGGATGTAAAAACACAGAAACAATACATTGAAACTGATTTGTACACAAAAGATATTCAACAGGCTAAAATTTCTTATGTGATAAACTATAATTTACAGCCACAAAACGCTCACAAAATGTATAGAGAAGTAGGTACAGGATATGTGGATAATATTCTTATGCCGGTAGTCGAAGGTACAATTAAAGACGTCATAGGACGCTGGAATGCTCAGGATTTAGTTGCAAACAGAGAAAGTGCCACGGTGGATATTCTGGCTAAACTTCAAAAACAGCTTGAACCACGCTACATAAATGTTACAGGTTTTCAAATAACTGATATAAACTATTCGGGCGGTTTTGAACGCGCCATTGAAAGCAAAGTTACGGCTGAACAGGAAGCATTAAAAGCTAAAAACAGAACAGTACAAATTCAGGAAGAAGCAAAGCAGAAAATTATTACTGCCGAAGCAGAAGCAAAATCCATGGCAATAAGAGCAAATGCGCTTACTCAAAACAAAGCACTTGTTGAATACGAGGCAGTTCAAAAATGGGATGGACATCTTCCTCAATATATGATGGGAAACACGATTCCGTTTTTGAATATGTCTACAGGAAATTTTAAGAGATAGATAAATAACCTAAATAAAATAATCCTTAATCATCCGCTTCAATTATGAGGCGGATTTTTTTATATTTTATCAAATATTAAAATATTTTTTAATAATATCTTCAATCTGTTTAGCGGAAGTTCCGTCGCCGTATGGGTTAGAAGCTTTTAATCTGGTATTTTCTCTTGTACCTGAAAGAATTTTTTCACTTAAATTAGTGATTTTATCATAATCTGCCCCGACAAGAGTAGAGACACCTGCCTCAATACCTTCCTGACGTTCTGTTTCGTAACGCATAACCAGAGTAGGACATCCGAAAGACGGTGCTTCCTCTTGAATTCCGCCGGAATCGGTCAGTATCAGTTTTGCATTTTTCATTAAATACACAAGATACGGGTAATCCAACGGATTAAGCAATTTTACATTAGTAAAGTTTCCGAGTCTCTCGTGAATTTTATTTTTTACATTCGGATTCGGGTGAACGGGAATAACGAACGTATGGTCAGTATATTTTTGTACAAGATGTTTGATTGCTTCTATAATCCTGTCGATTCTCTCACCGTGATTTTCACGCCTGTGAGCGGTTATAAGTACAAGTTTGTCATCAACGGTTATTCCTTCTTCTGCAAAATATTTTGACGCCTCAGCAATTGTGTTGTCTGATAAACAAAATAAAGCGTCTATAACAGTATTACCTACAACATGGATTTTCTTATCATCTATATTTTCTTTTAAAAGAGCCTGTCTGTTTTTTTCTGTAGGAGCAAAATGAAGTTCTGCAACGCGTGATGTCATCTGGCGCATAACTTCTTCAGGAAACGGCTCGTAAATATCATACGAACGCAATCCTGCTTCAACATGAAATACCGGTATTTTATTATAAAAGCTTGCGAGAGCTCCGCAAAGAACTGTCATTGTATCACCCTGAACAACAGTTGCGTCAATTTTATTATCTGTATAAACTTTGTTCAGAGCAGTTAAAATTCTTGTTTGAACTTCCAGCAGAGATTGGTTCGGCTTCATAACATCGAGATTAATATCGGCCTTTAAACCAAAATATGAGAGGGTTTGGTTAGAAAGTTCTTTTTGCTGTTCTGTATTACAAACTATAACATTATACTTTTCCGGGTACTTTTTTAATTCTAAAATAACCGGAGCCAGCTTAATAACTTCCGGTCTTGTACCAAAAACTACCAATATATTTTTCTTATCCATAGCATAAAGTTTAATATAAAAATTATTCTTATGCAATCGTGTCGGGGGATAAAAAATTCTTATTTGAATTTATAATATATACGAAAAGGAGATAGAGAATGTTAGATTTGTACTATGCAGAAACCTGTCCATACAGCAGAAAGGTTCTGTCTTTTTTAGAGGAGAATCATATAGACTTTAATCATAAAGATATAACAGACCCGAAAAATTACGATGAATTAATGGAAATAGGAAAAATGGCTCAGGTGCCTTTTCTTGTTGACACTGACAACGGTGAAAAAATGTATGAGTCTGATATTATTATAGATTACATAAGAAATAAGAACAAAATTTAGCGTAGGAATATTAGAAATGTTCTATAATTATTACAGAGATGACAGTTCTGAATACAATGAATGCAATGCCCGCGGTGCTTGTTCTATAGCACCGAAAATTTCTTCTTTGCAGGAAGTCTTGATTATATTTTTAAGACAGCTTTCTTTTTATGCGCTGATGCTTGATAAATTCGGAGAAGATATTTCTCAGATTAGTGCAAATATTGTAGAAAGTCTTTCCACACTGGTTTCTACAACGGATTACACTGATGAGCAGCTGCTGGGGTTAGTCGGCAAGCAATATGCTTTTCTTATCAAAACAAAAAGACAATATCTTAATATATGTAAACAGAAGAAAATTTCCTGCGAAGAATTGAAATTCGGGCTGGATATAACCCCGCAAATGACTCTTGCCGGAATTATATCCCAGGGTGAAAAAATATTCCTTAATAAATATAATAAAATGTCAGTTCAGCAAAAGAATATGTACGAAATTCTTTTGTCAGTGTTGAAATCAGTTTCCCTTAATATTGTTAAACTAAAAGAAAACCGGGGTAGTGACAGCGAGGCTGAGATTGAGGTTTTAAAAGGACTTGATACCTTAAATTCAGGCCGAATTTCATTGACAAAAATAAAAAATAAAATTAAAGAACTTGTAAACATTGATGAAAGAGTACTAAATGAACTTTATGAGGCCCAGAAATTGCAGTACGGAAAACTTGTTGAAACAATTGTTTCTCATTCTACAAATGCAGGTAAGGCAATTCTTGTATCAGGAGGTTCGTTAAGCGAATTGTATGCACTGCTTAAAACTGCTGAAAAGTCTGATATTGACATTTATACACATGGTGACTTATTAATTGCACATACGTTTGAAAACTTCAGGAAGTTTCCGTCTCTTAAAGGACACTATGGTAGTTGTTCAGATAAATGTATTCTTGATTTTGCAACATTTCCCGGTGCAATACTTCTTACAAAAAATTCTTCTCAAAATCTTGAATATCTTTATCGCGGCCGGCTTTTCACAACGGAAGTCTTTAAGCCTAAAGGGGTCGTGCAAATTCTTAATAGTGACTTCACACCTGTTATTGAATCAGCAAATGAGTCCAAAGGATTTGCAAAAGGACAAAAACGTGAAAGTGAGAAAGTCGGATTTGATGAAGAAATTCTTCACGAAAAATTATCTGAAATTGCGGAAAAATTTAACAATAAAGATATTGAAAAGCTCGTAATTGTCGGAATATCAAACTACAGCAAGCAGCAAGAACTATATTTTAAAAACCTGTTTGCTCATCTGCCTGATAAAACTTTTGTAATTAGTTTTTCATATATTTTTAATTACCCGGATGTATTGAGAATTAATGTTGTAAATAATTTGGCCCTTGCCTACAGTATACTTCGATATTTGTTTGATAAAGTGCCGCCGGATTCTAAAAGAGTTTCGTTTTTTCTTACAAAATGTGATGCATGTTCTATATCCAAGATTATTGAGCTAAAAGAAAACGGTGCTAAAAATATATTTCTTTCACACTGCCCGCCAAATGTAATAAATCCTTCTGTCTTATCTACACTCGAAAAAACATACGGTATAAGAACTACAACATCTCCCGAAGCTGATGCAAAAAAAATATAATAAAAATCCCGTCGACTTGACGGGATTTTTTAACTATATTAATAATAAAATTAATATCTGTAATGAGCAAAAGCCTTATTAGCTTCAGCCATTTTGTGAGTATCTTCACGTTTTTTGCAAGCTGCACCGGAACCATTTGAAGCATCGATTAATTCGTTAGTTAATTTATCGATGAATGATTTACCGCCGCGTTTTTTAGCAGCTTCAATCAACCATGAAGAAGCCAAAGCAAAACCTCTGTCTGCTTTAACTTCAATAGGAACCTGATAAGTAGAACCACCGATACGTCTTGCTTTAACTTCCAATAACGGAGTAGCATTAGTAAGGGCTTTTTGGAAGATTTCCATAGCCTTTTCGTTAGTTCTTTCTTCGATTCGCTGCATAGTTGCATAGAAGATTTTTTCAGCTAATGATTTTTTTCCGCGTCTCATTATGCGGTTAATAAATTTTGATATATCAACACTGTTGTATACCGGATCTGCTAAAGGTATTCTTTTAGCCGGTTTAGAACGTCTAGACATTATTTCTTACCTCCTTTAGCATTTTTCTTAGCACCGTATTTAGATCTGCTCTGAGCTCTGTTAGCAACACCAGCAGTATCTAAAGTACCACGGATAATGTGATAACGAACACCCGGAAGGTCTTTAACCCTGCCTCCTCTGATAAGAACAACACTGTGTTCCTGAAGGTTGTGGCCGATACCCGGAATATATGAAGTAACTTCAAATCCGTTTGTTAATCTAACCCTTGCAACTTTTCTTAAAGCTGAGTTTGGTTTTTTAGGGGTTGTAGTGTAAACCCTTGTACATACTCCGCGTCTTTGAGGACAATCCATCAAAGCAGGAGATTTTGTTTTGTCTGTTAGCTTTTTACGTTCCTGACGTACAAGCTGGTTAATTGTAGGCATTTTTTTTCTCCTTTATTTAGTAACTGATTACGTGAAGATTGAAACCTGAAACCCTTACGCATTCCGGTTCAACGAGCCATTCTTTCAATAGTGCCTGAGCTTCTTGTTACGGCTCTGCTTCACTGACATTACTGGATTTCAGCACGAAAATTCCGGTAATGTGTATTTTTATTTAACTACGAGCATAAAAAGATGTCAACTGTATGGATTTTAATCAAGCTTAAATCCGCCGTTTTTCTTAATATGTTCTACTAATCCACCGTCATTCAACATTTTTATCATAACAGGAGGAAGCGGCTCAATCGGGATAATGGCACCGTTTGTCAGGTCTGTGAGGATTCCTTTTTCAATATCAAGTTCCAGCTCGTCGCCTGCATTAATTCCGTCTGTGTCGCATTCAATAGCAAGAAGGCCGATATTGATGGCATTTCTATAAAAAATTCTGGCAAAAGATTTGGCAATCACCGCGCCAACTCCTGCAATTTTTATTATTTGAGGTGCATGTTCACGCGAAGACCCGAGTCCAAAATTATTGCCGGCCACAACAAAATCTCCTTTTACCATTTTTGATGCAAATTCCGGGTCAGCATCTTCCAGTACATGTTTTGCAAATTCGGGAAGGTTTGAGCGTAAATGAAAAAGTCTTCCCGGAGCTATGTGATCAGTTGAAATGTTGTCGCCAAACTTAAATGCTTTTCCTCTCATAATAAATCTCCTTAATATACATTACCATAATACACCAAAAACAAAAATATATGCTATAATAAATAAAGAGGTAAAAATATGTACTTTAGCAGAAAATGTAAAATAACTTATATATGCCACGGGGCAACAATTTATTCTGATGAATTCAGATTTTCGGATGTTGATAACTATCCTCCTATAACTGAAAACGGATATGAAGAAATGCAGCGGATATGCGATTACCTGAAAAAAAGAGGGGTTAAAAACGACAAAATTTATTCTTCTCCAGCAACCAGATGTCTTCAATCAGCGAAAATGGTTGCCAAAATTTACAAGAAGGATTTTGACATTATAGAAAATCTTAAGCCGAGAAGATGCGGAAGCTTTAACGGCAAGACATTTGAACAGGTAGAAATTGAATCACCCGAATTACTTCAACGTTTAATCTCTGAACCGGAGAAAAGAACGCCGGAAGATGCTGAATCTGTTAGTGAATTTATTTTAAGAGTTGGGAAAGAAATTAATAATATTGTTGAAAAAAATGAAGGAAACCGTATATTAATTGTCACACATCCTGACGTCATAAAAGCTGCAATTTGTGACGCACTTGATATTCCGCATTCATCTTTACAGCATATATACATAAAAACAGGCAGTGCTACCCAGATAAGTTACTATGAAAGCTGGAAAAGTCTTGTTTATTCCGACTATACGCCGTTGTAATTCAGCAGACGTTCGCTCTCTTTAATGAGGAAATCCTTGCCGGGGCGAATATCTATAAAATCCCACGGCAATTCTTTATTGTAAGGATAATTTTCAAGAGCATAATAATCAGTATTTATATTGCATTTTTTTGCTGCTGCTTTGAAAGCACCAAGCTTTCCGCCACTTTTATATATTTCAACTATAAAATCGGCAAATGTACGGTCGCCTCTTGAAAGTACGGCCTGCCAGTAATCCCATTTTGCACTTGATACAGATATTTCAATTCCAAGCTTATGCATTTCTTTTTTAAGATATGCAGACTTTTCTTCAAGCGATTTAGTATTTTCTCTGCCGCACCACTGAAATGGTGTGTTAGGCTTTGGCACAAAGGTGGAAAAGCCGAATGATATATTAAATCCCTTATATTTATCTTTAATACGTTTAGCAAGCACTATCATTTCATCAATATCATCCATTGTCTCGGTAGGCAGGCCTATCATTCCGTAAAATTTAAATCCTTTTAAACCAGCATTAACAGCTATATCTACGGCATGCAAAATTTGTGATTCTTCAAGATGTTTATTTATTACTCTGCGTAACCTTTCGCTGCCGGCTTCAATTGCCAGAGTAATATTTTTTTGGCCTGTAGCAACGAGAGTTTTTAGAATATCGGGTGTGATTGCATCCACTCGCAGTGAAGATACGCTCATTTCTATTTTTGCACCATTTTCAACTTTTTTGTATATATGTTCGCAAATTTTGTCAAATTGCGGGTGCGCACTCAGTTGAGCACCGAGCAGTGCAATTTTATTCGTATGAAGCAGGCCGAGTTCAATGGCTGTTATAACATCTTCATAAGGCATAAATCTCAGAGGAAGATTTAAATACGAAGCAAGACAGAATCCGCAGCGGTTTGCACAACCACGCGCAACCTCAAGTATAAATGTATTTTTAAAGAATGCTCTTTCACTTATTATAGGAGTATAAATACATTCTTCAAGGCGTTTTGTAAGTTTTTTAACAGACTTTGCAGGGAATGAGGGTACGAATACACCTTCAAGTTCATTCAACATTTTTAAAAGCTCATTTTTATTTTTATCTCTGTTGTTTTTGCAAATATTAACAACCTGCAAATTAACATCTTCGCCATCACCTATAATAAAAAAGTCAAAAAATTCTTCATAAGGCGCAGGATTTGCTGACACTACCGGCCCTCCTGCAAAAATTAGCGGAAAGTCGCTGCCGCGGTCTTTAGATTTCAAAGGGATCTTATATTTTTCAAGCATTGAAAAAATAGTTAAAAAATCTGTATCAAACGTAAATGAATAACCAATAAGCCCGAGTTCATCCGGCTTAAAGTGCGCAATGTGCGTGTCAGAATAAACCGCTTCAATATTTACATCTTCCAGTTCATCAATATTTTTAAACATCCATAAATATCCTAATGAGGACAGTGCGAATGATTCGGGCCCGGGAAACGCCATCCACATATTAAAATCAGCGTTTTTATTAGTATTTGGACTGTATAAAAATATATCAGCAGTTTTCATTTTCTATATCCTCAAGTTTGCAGGAATTGATAGGTGCCAAATAAAGTTCATCAATCAATACACAAACAGTTGCAGCAATTGCAGGTGATAAGATTACACCCCAGAAACCTAAAAATTGTTCGGCCAGAAAAAGTGCTAAAAATATCATAAGCGGATGTAACTGCATAAATTTACCAAATAAAATAGGACGTACGATGTAATTTGATAGCTGCTGTACAAGCAGGAAACCTGCAATAATTAAAACTATCTTTACGACTCCAAGCGGATAAGCAATAAGCAATATTACACCCAGAGCAATAGTAGGGCCAAGCAGCGGAATAATATCCAGTATACCGGTAATTAAGCCCAGAAGCAGTGAATAATCAACTCCGAGAATTACAAGGACAACCATCATCATTACGCCTACAGAAATCATTGACAGTATCTGTGCTCTCACATACCCCCCGACTTTATTACTGATATTAGTAAGTATTTCTGAGGCTTTACCTTTAAGATTTTCAGGGAAAAATTCAATAAATTTCTTCTTTAAATAATCCTTATCCGCAAGCAGATAATAAATAATCATTGTTAAAGCAATGAAAACGACAGCGACCTGAAATATTCCGAGAGTAAACGACCAGGAGTGGTTAACAATATTCTGTGCTACATCAGGAGAAGCTCCCACCACATTATCCATTGAAATTAAATCTGAAAGTTTATAACCGAATATGCTGAAAGAAGTCAAATATTGTATTGCAGCTACCAGTTTTTGCGGGAAATACATAATAAAGGTTCGTATTTCTTTGTAGGCAATGAGTAATATAGGAATAAATAATGCAAAAACAGCAGCAGTTCCTACCAGAACTGCAATAATTGATGCAGTGTTTCTTCCAAACCTTTCCTGCATTTTGGTAACATAAGGGTTCAGAGCACAGGCAATTACGTATGCGGCAAAGAATAATAGCGCAATTCCTGTAACTTTGGGCATAATATATATAAGAAATATTACCAGTAGCAGAAATATGATGTTTTTAAGCGTAAAATATTGTTTAAACATTATCCCTCCTTATTCATAACAATTTTATAGAAAAAAACATTAATATGCAAACTGTATTGTAACAATTATTCTAATAATATGTAAAGAAATATTACAGAAATTTTTGAAAAAGGCAATTATACTTTAATTATATACTTTATATATTTAAGAGAATAAATAAACACGAAGGACTCGACATGGGTATACTAACTGGCGGATACTTAAAAATGTATACGAAAAAACTGCAGCTTCAACTACAGCGGCAGTTGACCAGCGTAATGCTTCGCCACAACAAAGTCCAAAAGCAAGTGGGCGAAATGGAGAAGCAGTTAACCCGTATGCAGCAAAATCAAAATTCAGTGTTTAATGCTTCAATGCAGGCCGCAAATTATGGTGCATATCAAAGTATCTTTGGAATTAATCCACAAACCGGTCAATCTTCAATAAATGCTAATGATGCACAGGCAATGCAAACTGCTAATAATCAATATCAGGCTGCCCAGCAATATAATTCAATTATGTTCCAGCAGCAAAAGTTTATGATGGATGAATCTTTTGAACAATTCCGAACAATGCAGCTTGAGCCGTTACAAAATCTTGAAGAAAGTCTCGCAATGGAAAAAGCAAGTCTTGAATCCAGATTGGCAACAATCAAAGAACAGCACGAATCAGCAAAAGAAATGGAAAAAGATTCAAGAAAAGATGTTGTCCCGGATTACACAGGACAAGGTTAATAAATCAAAAGGTTCGGCCACCGCCGAACCTTTTATTTTTGTTTAAATTTCGTGAATATCAATAGCACTGTACGGGCAGCTTATAGCGGCATCAAGGCAGCTTTCTTCATTTCCGCAAACCTTATTCTGATTCGCAATTGCATAGTTGCCCATCATATCAAAGACTTCAGGACTAACAGTAGTGCATATACCGCAGCCTACACATCTTTCTGAAACACTAACAAACATAAAACCACCTATAATGTTGTCTACACATTATAAGTATTTATTATTTTTACAATATTACATCAGACGAAATAACTACTCATCCGGAGTAAGAACGACTGCTCCCTGTTTTTCAACCGGCAAGGTGATAAGCTCGGCTTTTACGTTTAAGTCATTCCAGACTTCTTTTACAATTGATTTTATTTTATCAAGATTGTTTTTCTCTGAAATTATAAGTATTGACGGCCCTGCTCCGCTTAACACGCAGCCAAGCACATTTTCTTCATGCTTTAAACGTTCCGCAATTTTTTCCAATCCTGGTACCAGTTTCATTCTGTAAGGCTGATGGAGCCTGTCTTTTAATGCCAGTTTCATTAACTTAGAATCTTTCGTATGGATCGCCTGCATAAACATCCCCATACGCTGCGCATTAAAAACTGCATCCTGCATTGGTACTTCCTTCGGTAAAACAGAACGGGAAATATCTGTTGCAAGTTCATACTCAGGAATACATACTGTCAAAGTCCATTCTTCAGGCCAATCTATTTTTCTGTAGACAATACTTCCATCATCCTCCCCGGCCGTTAATGTAAGACCTCCAACAATTGCCGGTGTAACGTTATCAGGGTGTCCTTCCACCTCGGTCGCTATTGATAATAAAGCTGCCTCATCCGCCGGTTTTCCGAGTAATTCATTAGCAGCTATCAATCCGCCGACAATAACTGATGCACTGCTTCCTAAACCTCTGGCTATAGGTATTTGAGAGTGTATTGTTATCTTTAATTCACTTGGTGTCTGACCTATTGAATTATACAAAAGTTCAACTGCTTTATATATAATACTGTTTTCATCCATAGGAATATGTTCCAGCGAAAATTCGTCTGCTGATTGATTTTCAGCTATAACATTTATTTCTACCCCTGTGCCCGGAAGCACTGTTTCTTCTATAGTAACTGTGTTATAAATAGGTAGTGCAAGCCCCATACAGTCAAAGCCGGGGCCGAGATTAGCTGTAGTAGCCGGTACTTTTACACTTACTTTCATATCTTCCTCTTTACTTTACTGAGATATTGTATCATAAATATAAAAAATCAACCAGCAAAGCTCTACTTTCTTAATATATTGCGATATTTAACATATTTGAACCATTGCAATAGAGGTGTATAATGGCAGTATGTATGAATTATACCCGTATTTTACCAATGATGGTTCAGTAGGACTGTATTCCGAAGCAGATAATGATATTTATCACTCAACTTATGGTGCGCTTACAGAGGCGTACGAGAAATTTATACTTCCTGCCGGATTAGAAAAATTTTTCGAGAAAAATTCCGGAATAAAAATTTTAGATATCTGTTTTGGAATCGGATACAACTCAAAAAGTTTCATAAATTTTTTCATTGAAAACATATGTAGCGACGCGATATATACTGATAATATTAATAGTTCAACTTATAACGGAAAGATATATACCGATAATAAATCTGATAAAAAATTCTTTAATATTTATATTAAGGCAATAGATATTGATAAAATTT
>ERZ779843.1470-NODE-1470-length-27535-cov-3.179294_pt1 | contig 27535 bp, 10 predicted proteins | sample MGYA00511560_ERZ779843 | MGnify/ENA primary metagenome ERZ779843 (study PRJEB29588, sample SAMEA2158062) | human gut metagenome | biome: human gut; feature: human-associated habitat; material: faeces | place: Denmark | collected 2008/2010 ... | reverse complement strand
GGCTGCTGATGGCTGCACGGCGGGCCGTGATGGTCTCGCGCGTACGGTATTCCTGTACGGTGCATTTTTCGCCGCATTGCATCGCATCTATTTCGTAGACGTGGGTGATGAACGGCGGAATGTCTTGCGGTGCGGTAACGACAAGAATTATCTGCACCGAGGCCTCGTCGATGAGCCGTTGCAGCAGCTCGACCAGCAGCTGGCGCGAAGGGGCGTCGAGACCGATGAAGGGGCTTTCGAGAATGAGTACCTTCGGAGCCGAGAGCAGGAGGCGGGCAATGTGCATCTTGCGCAGTTCGCCCGACGAAAGCATGATGATGGGCTTGTCGAGCATCTTGTCGATACCCAGCAGGTCGTACAGGTGGGCTTTCCACGCTGTGTCGTCGCATTTCTCCCGGCCGAGTATGTCTTCGACACGCGGTCCTTGGTCGCTGTCTTGTGAGTTCCACCGCTGCTGGTAATAGTAGTCAGCGGTGGCAGTGCCGTAGGCGTCGTTGAAGGTTACATAACGGATGTTTTCGGAGTTGTATCGGTGTGCGTCGGGACCGAAGTCGAACGAGAGTTTTCCTTCACGCAGGAAGAGCTGACCCGTAATAGTCTGTATGAGTGTGCTTTTCCCACTACCGTTCAGGCCGATGACGGCCAAGTGTTCCCCCTCCTGCAACTCAAAGTTGATGGGGGTGGCAAACCTCCGGTTTATGTCGCCGGCCACGCCGTTGACCAAGGAGATAATTGTGCGCATAACTGTCGTTTCTGTTGATTGTCGTTGCAAAAGTAATCGTTATGCGTCGAAAATGTTTCTCCCGATGCCATTTTGTGTTGAAAAAGTGAGAAAACGTAAGTCTCCCGCCGCTATTCCATCCGCGAATCAAGAATTTCCGAAGCCAGGGCGAAATAGCGGAAAAGGTCTGCCTGGTGCGGTCCTACATAAATATCTGTCGATTTGTGTCCCAGTCGCACAAAAAGAGCCTTCCGTCCGGGTATGGCGACAATATATTGCCCGTCCATGCCCCGCATGTAGGGATAGGATTTCCCGTTGATTTCTACAATCCAGAACTGTAACCCGTAGTAATCGAGGGCTCCGTTGTCCCACTGATTGCGCAGGTACGATGCAGGAGTCGTGGCTTCGCGCATATAGGTTGCCGGTACGATTTGTTGCCCGTGCCACTGCCCCTCGTGAAGCATCAGGTGGCCCAGTCGGGCTACGTCGCGGGCGGTGGTGTGGAAGCAGCAGAAAGCCTTTTCGTTGCCCCCTTTGCGGTCGAGCAGCCAGTAGGCGTCGTGTTCGGCTTGGAGCGGACGCCACAACTTTTCCTCGGCATAGTCGCTCAGAGTCTTCCCTGTGGCGGAAAGGTACCTATCGTTCGCCGCTGCGGTAGGTGTATTGATAGCCGGGGCGCCCCGTCACGTCTAGTTCTGTAACCAGCCGGTAGAGATCGTTGCCGTAATATCCTTGTGTGGTCATGGAGAAGAGAGAGGAGTAGCTCTCGTCCCAACTCAGCGAGGCGCTCATCGTAAGCAGGTGGCGCAGGGTGATTTCGCTGTGTCGTCCTTCGGAAAAAGCCGGCAGGTATTTGCTCACCGGGTCGTCGATGCTTTTTATGTAGCCCTCTTCGCACGCAATGCCCGTGAGGAGGCTCACAATGCTTTTTGTGGCCGAGAAGATGTTGGAGGTGAGGGTGTCGCAGCCGTCGTTGCGGTAATTCTCGAATACGATGCTGTCGTGCTGGAAGACGAGAAATGCCGTTGTCTCCATCGAATCAAGGTAATCTGCCTCGGTCGTTGAGAGCCGGTATCGGTTGTAGTCGGCGGTATGTGCCCACGGCTGGCAGCTGTCGGGTGCATGTACGGTGTGATGCTCGAAGCGTTCGAGGTCGTAGATGTCGGGGTAGAGATACCTGAGAGCTTGCCGGGCGTAGTGAGGCAGGCACAGGTAGACGACTATGAGCAGTATCACAATCGGTAAAATGATTTTAAGTCTTCTTTTCATGGTTCAAGATTATCGGTTGTAAATATAGTCAAAACATTTCCTGTACAATCTTTTTAGTAAAAAAGACAGATGCCATAGAAATGAAAAAGGCCCTCGAACGCTTTCGAGCAGCCTTTTTCGCGAAAGTATACATGAAAAGAAAATTTCTCAATTTTTCTGGGTAAGCAAAAGATAAGTTGCCTCGAACTCTCTTTCTTATGAAAAATTTTACAATGCAAATAAAAAAAGAAATAAATAGATTGGAGTGGAGTATTTTTCTGAATAGGTGTATTATTCGGGAATAATGTCATGGCAGTAAATTAAGAATGACGGCAGGGGAGATTATTTGGTCAAAATAGTGTCTTTTTTTTGATTTGTTGGGAATGAAGAGTTGTAATATCCGATTATGTTATACATTTGTATAGATATAGAGCGATATGAAATATATTTTACCCCTTATTGTCGGTTTTTTTGGAATTTTATCGTTGTCGGCACAAACGCTGCATGAGTGCCGCATGTCGATATATACTGTGCGAGATGGGCTTTCTCAGGGACGAGTAACTTCTCTTGCGCAAGATGAAGATGGTGTGTTGTGGCTGGGAACTTGGGACGGATTGAATCGCTACGACGGGTACAAGTTCACGTGCTATAAAGCGATGCCGGGCAATCATGAACCGTTGCTCCAAAACCGCTTCGACAATATCGTCATTAATAGTGAAGGAGATATTTGGTGTATAGGAAGAGACCGTTTTTATCTTTTCCGTACCGATACCAAACATTTTGTCGATGTGCATTCGACCTTGGAGAAAAAATGTAATCGACTTATTGTTGCCTCCAAAACAATCTCGTTAGAGAACGGGCATACATGGCTGATTGATGAAAATGGCGTATCATTCCGCATTGAAGATAAAAATATTGAAAATATAGAGGTCTTTGAGAATCCCCAAACGGGACGAAACAAGGTCTATACCGTTCAACTCGATTCTCGCGGGAATGAGTGGGTACTGACCAATCGCGGGCTCACTGTTATCGGAAATATATCGTTTAAGAGCAATCTACCCTACAAAAGCTGGATAGAACGAGATGGAACGATTTGGCTGGGAACGTCCCGCAGAGAGTTGGCCGTTTACCATTTTAATAATGGAAAGCTATCGTTTGTAGAATTGCCACAAGAGGTTATGCACATCAATCGCATGTCGCCCATTAATGATTCAACCATATTGTTGCAGACCGATGCCGGTGTGGTTTTTGTCGATGTGCCACAAGAGAAAGCCGACTTGGTAAAGATGCCCGATGCCGGTGATTCGGACATCTCGTATTGCTACAACAATAATGATGTCCGCTGTTGTATTGTAACACGTAATCATAAACTTTACCGGCTAGATATGCTAACCAGGAGGTTGTTCCCCATAAAGTTGCCCGATGTCGATACGACGTGGCTTGCTTCGGATTTGTCACGACCGCTTTTCTTTAAGAACTCCGGCAATGAGCTATTCCTTTTTTTGAGAGAAGGTGGGCTTTACAGGGTCGATCTTGACGCTTTGACGATGACTCCGTATGATGCCGGACGTTTCTTGTCTTCGTCGGTTCGCACCGTGTTCCAAGACCGACAGAAAAATATATGGGTAAGTTGCAATGTGGGTCTGCATAAGTTGCAATTCAGCAATCGGGAGGTAATACCTCACCCGTACTATATGCAAGAAGAGATACGATGTCTCTATTCCGATTCCCGGGGACGTATGTGGGTGTCGTCCCGACTTGGCATCGTAGAGATATGGGAAGGCGAGAAGCGAGTAGGGTATTTAACCACCAATGGGCGTATCGAAGAGAAGAAGACTCCGTTTGGAATTGGCGTTTATACGATTTTTGAGGATAATGCACATAACATATGGCTTGGAACACGCGGTGAAGGGTTGTATCGGCTCAAATACGATACATATCGGCACTATGCGATTACCGGCCATTATAAGAAGGACGAGTACAATATACATAGTATAAGTGGAAACTCTATCTATTCTCTTTTACAAGACTATAAGGGTCGCTTATGGGTGGCTTGCTATGATTCGGGGTTGAACCTGGTAGAAAATCCCAATTCCGATACGCTGAATTTTCTTCATGCAAACAATGGGTTGGCAACCTATTCACAGAGTATACCGCAGCAAGCTCGTTGTCTGGCCGAGACCTCCGACAGCATCATCCTTGTAGGAACAACCCGTGGATTTTATACTTTCGACGAAAATTTTTCTTCTCCCGAAGAGATAAGGTTCTATCACAGTTTACGTCAGAAGGATGATGTCAACAGCTTGGGAAGCAATGATATAATGGGAATAGATGTGACCCGGGATGGCGATATCTATTTGGCTGTTTTCGGCGGTGGCCTCAATAAAGTGCTGACACGAAATCTGCTGTCGGATAATCTCTCGTTCCGTCCGTATATGAAACGCGATGGAGCTTATTCCGACGTTGCTCTCAATCTTACCGAAGACAAGGACGGATATATTTGGGTACAGACAGAACGTACGCTGATGCGTTTTGACCCTCGTAATGAGGCTTTTGAAAACATCGGTTCCGATATGTTGCCGCGCTATGCGACATTGTCGGAGAACAAACCCTATATCGACAAAAACGGGCATTTGTTGGTGCCGACCAGTTTGGGCGTATATATTGTTGCGCCCGAGAAATTGGCGTATGATCATTACGTGCCCTCAATTGTTTTTGGTGATGGAATAGATTCTTTGGTATTGCAAGCCGACGAGAATACCTTGTCTGTACCTTTTGCTGCGGTAGATTTGTCGTCAAGTCTTCCGGTTCGATATGCGTATATGTTGGAAGGCGTAGACAAGGACTGGATATTTACGCAGGAGAACCTTACGGCCAATTATGTAAATTTGCCTGCGGGAACCTTTTACCTGCATGTGAAATCGACCGACCGTAACGGTTTGTGGGTCGATAATGAGCGGGTATTGCCTATCACACGAAAGCCCCTCTTCTCGGAGACTCCCTGGGCAATAGTATTGTATGTATTCTTGGCATTGGTATTTATCTTGGGGCTGGTCTATCTTTATCTGCATATTTATAAATTGCGTTATAAATTGCGGTTGGAACATCAATTAACCGAGTCTAAGTTGCGTTTCTTTACCGACATTTCGCATGAGCTTCGTACGCCTCTTACATTAATAGAGGGGCCACTCTCCGAAGTGCTTGCCGATGAAAAACTCCCTGACTCTGATCGTCAGTATCTGACGGTGGTGCAGACCAATGCGCATAGAATGTTGAATCTTATCAATCAGATTCTTGATTTCCGCAAGATTCAGAGTGAGAAGATGCGTCTTCTGGTTGAAAAACTCAATGTAAGAGAGTCATTGGAAACTATCATGGAGAATTTTGAGAATGTGGCACGTACCCATCATATTGATTTTCATTTGGAAATGGAGAGTGACGATGTGTATGTGTGGGCCGACCGTGATAAGTTTGAAAAAATATTTGTCAATATCATATCCAATGCCTTCAAATATACTCCTGCGGGAAAAGCTATTGTTGTGAAAGTAAAGCGAGAAGAGACGAGAATTTCCATTGCCGTTGCAGATGAGGGGGTGGGTATGCCGTCGGAAAAAATAGCCAATCTCTTTCAACGATTCGATACCATATTACAGGATAATATTTATCAGCAGTCTACGGGTATAGGCCTATCGTTGGTGAAACAGCTTGTCGATTTGCATCATGCAACGATTCAGGTGCAGAGTGAGGAAGGCGTAGGAAGTACGTTCGAAGTCTCTTTTCCGGAAGGGAAAGCGCATCTAGAAGAAGATGAACGTATAGAATTCTTGATGAGTGACGATATAGAGGCCGATGAATCTCTTTCTGCCGGCGACTCTGATGTTGAAGATTCTGATGCCGACGACCGTTTCTCTATTCTTGTCGTGGAAGATAATAACGACTTGCGGTCGTTCCTCCGTAATTGCCTCACACACAGTTATAAGGTATATACGGCCACCAACGGAGAAGAGGGCTGGCAATTGACGTTGGAACACATGCCCGACCTGGTGATTACCGACCTGATGATGCCGGTGGTTGACGGTTTTGAGCTTGCCAAGCGTATCAAGGAAAATACGACGACCTGTCATATTCCCATTGTTGTACTGACGGCAAAGAATACCTTGGACGACCGCATACGGAGTGCCAACAGTGGAATTGCAGAGTATATGGTGAAACCGTTTAGCACCCAGTTGTTGAAAGCCCGTGTGGCCATGATTCTGCAACAACAGCAAATCATGCGGGAGAAATACATGGAGCAGATAGAGCAAAAATCGACCGGTGAAATCGATTATGAGCCGTCGGAACTTTCTATCATGCCTGCCGATGAACAATTCATGAAGCAATTAATGTCTTATATCGAGGCAAATATTGAAAATCCCGATTTAAGTGTTGACGATTTGGCTCAAGAGATGGCATTGAGCCGCAGTGTCTTCTTCAGAAAAATAAAAGCCTTGGTGGGTTATTCCCCCATCAACTTTTTGCAGGTTGTGCGTATCAAGCGAGCGATACAGTTGATGCAGACCAAGAATTTTTCTGTTGCCGAGGTCGCCTATAAGGTGGGTTATACCGACCCTAAATATTTTAGTCGTAGTTTCAAGAAGATAACTGGAAAATCTCCTTCGAGCTACCTGCGGGAAGAGTAGGCCAAAGCGTGATAATCAAAGAGTGCATTCGGACGGATTGCTTTCTGTCGGCGCACTCTTTTCTTGTCTGAATGTGGGTTGTTAAAAAATAGAGAAGGATACATGTCAGACATACAAACTTACCGCTCTTTTGTTGCTTGTAAAGCTTTTTTAGAGTTGCTAAAATTTTATCTTATTTGCGGCAATCTTAGAATTTTTTGTATATTTGTCTTACATAAACTGTGTCGGGGATTATATTGTCATTCCTGTGATAGCCGTAGAAAAAGGCGGACATTTAAGAGTCATACCCGGTAATAGAGATGAAAAGTGCACCTATTTGGGCAAAAAATCCTCTCGGTTTTGATGGAGTATTAAGAAATTTGCCATGATAAAAACGCATACCATGAAAAAAATTCTGCTAGTTATTTTTTGTGTGATTGCAACTGCATCGGCAGTCCGGGCCGAAGACCTCCCTGCATTTCCCGGGGCTGAAGGTTTTGGTCGATATGTGACGGGTGGTCGCGGTGGAGCAGTATATCATGTAACCAATCTGGAAGATGACGGTGAAGGCTCCTTGCGCTGGGCTCTCGGACAGTCGGGGCGGCGCACGATTGTTTTCGATGTTTCCGGAACGATATTTTTGGAGTCGGATCTTAGTATATCACAGGGCAATGTGACCGTGGCAGGACAGACGGCTCCCGGTGACGGTATCTGTGTGGCAGGTTATCCGTTTACAATCGAGGCCAATAATGTAATCCTCCGTTTTTTGCGTTTCCGTTTGGGAAATGAAAATGTAGCAGATCATGAAGGTGATGGCTTGGGAGGAATGGACCAGTCGAATATCATGGTCGATCACTGTTCGGTAAGTTGGAGTATCGATGAGTGCTGTTCGATATATGGCAATGAAAATGCAACGGTACAATGGTGCATCATCTCGCAAAGCCTCCGTAATTCGGGCCATAGCAAGGGAACTCATGGATATGGCGGAAACTGGGGCGGAAAAGGAATGTCATATCACCATAACCTGTTGCTGCATCACGAGAGTCGGACCCCCCGTCTCGGTCCGCGTCAGGGCACGCAGATGGAAGAACATATGGATATGCGCAACAATGTCATCTATAACTGGGCCGGCAACGGTTGCTATGGAGGCGAGGGTATGGACGTCAATATCTATAACAACTATTATAAACCGGGGCCTGCAACCCGTAAAAAAGGAGGTTCCGTTGCATATCGTATAGCTGCAATAGGTATCCGTACGCTTGAATATTGCACCAACGATGATGGATCGCACAACGGTTGGTATCCGATGCTTCATCATTGGGGCCAATTTTATGTCGATGGCAATGTGATGGAAGGTAATGCCGATGTTACGGCCGACAACTGGACCAAAGGTATCTATGCCCAAATATCCAATTCGGGCAATGACAATACATTTACTTCGGTAACCAAAGATACGATGCGTCTCGATGCTCCGTTGCAATTCTATGCCACCACGACACATACGGCCCAAGTGGCGTATGAAAAAGTATTGCAATATGCCGGGGCTTGTTACTCACGCGATGAGCACGACTCGATTATGGTGGCCGATGTACGGGAAAACAAAGCCACATTTACCAGCGGTTCCAACCTGCCGGGAATTATCGACTCGCAAGACGATTGCCAATATGCCGATGGCTCTACGGGTTGGCCCGAGTTGAAGTCGACCGTGGCTCCTCTTGATACCGACCGCGACGGTATGCCCGATGACTGGGAGCGCGCACATGGCCTCGACCCGAATGATCCGGAAGACCGTAATGATACTGATGTGGAAGGATATACCATGCTCGAACTGTACATGAACGGTCTTGTGGCCGATATTATGGAGGCATGTACTTCCGATGGCGAACTGCTGGGAGATATTAAAGACTCAGAGAGCGTAGTAGGTCCGGTCGATTATGAGCTTTCATCGCAGACGTTTGTTGAAGGAGACAATAAAACCTGGAATTTTACAGAAGGTTTCTCCGTTTCCAATCCGAATAACAAAGAATATGCTGCCGGAAAGAATTACGCAGTGAAATATTCGGCAGGAGTGCCTTTTACCATAAATATTCCCGAGGGAAAGCAGGTAACGGCTGTTAATATCAATGGGTATTCCAATGGCGACAGCGGATTGTCTTATTTGACCCAGTTGGCCGGTAAGTCATATGTGCAGGCCGATGGCTATACGTTTAAGTCCCGTTATCCATCGATTGTTATGACGGCCTATGATTTCCCTTTGGAGGAACCCTTGAAAGGAGCATTGCCCATATCATTTGGCGGAAATCAAATGTGTGCCATTATAACACTTTCTGTAGAGAATGTTTCAACAAGTAGCATAGACGAGACTGTAACAGATAAAGATCCCAATAAGATTGTTGATGTATATAATCCTATGGGGATTCTTATCATGAAGCAAGTTCCGTATGGGGATCTTTTCAATAAGTTGCCGCAAGGGTTATATATATTGAGTAATAAGGAAAAGCTTATCATACGGTAGAGAGTCGTTTTCTTATGGTTCGTCTAAGAGTAATTTCGGGGCGGACCATTCCCCCTTATTGGGTGGGTCTATTGATAAAAACACATAATTACATAACACACTTTAAAGTAATCGAGAATCTATGAAAAACGCATTTGGAAAGTACGTTGTGCTATGCGGTGTACTTTGTTTGGCAGTTTTCTGGACTTCTTGTCAGGACAATCTCTCGTATTATGATACGCCAGAGACTCTGAAAGGAAGTATCTATGAAACTTTGCAGGAGAGAGGCAATTACTCTATTTTCCTGAAAGGCGTTGATATGGCCGGTTATGCACCCATTCTACAAGGAAAGGGAGTTTATACGGTTATGGCGCCCAACGACGAAGCCTTTGCCGCCTATCTCAAGAATGAGCGGGGTGTAAACTCCATTGAAGAATTGAGTATGGCAGAATTGCAGAAACTGATAGGCTTCCATATCCTTTATTATTCTTTTGAGACGAAATTGGTCAATTTCCGCCCGAACGAAGGCGATGGGGCAACCGACGAAGAGCTTATGGTCAATGCGGGTCTTTTCTATAAATTCCGCACCAAAAGCCAAGATGCTCCCACTATCGAAGTTGTAAACGATACGACAGGGCTCGAAGGTTCGGTTTATCATCTGGAACGTTTCCTCCCGGTATTCTCATATCGTATGTTCCAGACGAAACTGATTGACGCCAAATACAACTATGAATATTTTTATCCCAATTCGCAGTGGACGGGTGCCGATGGCTTCAATGTGTCGAATGCTTCCGTCGATGAATATTCCATAGTAACGTCTACCGGATATGTCTATCTCATCAATCAGGTATTGGAGCCGTTGGAGACAATCTATACCGAGTTGGATAAGAACGGTAATTATACGCGTTTTTTGAATTTCTACGACGAATACAGTTATTATACAAAAGACGACGCATTGACGCTTGATTATGGTAATGGTACCGACCTTTATCAGCACTACCACATGTCGCCCATGGCTAGTATAGCCAGTGAGTGGCCGGTATCGGATTATACACAGATTGCATCTCTTTCGTCGGTTTCATACAGTATTTTTGCTCCTACCGATCAAGCCTTTGATGAATTTTATGTAGAATATTTTGGTGCCGACGGTACCGGATATCCCAGTGAGGTGACGTGGGATTCTATCAAGCCCCAGGTTATTCAGGATATCCTGCTCAACAGTGTATATTCCTCGTCGATAGTTTTCCCCGAAGAAATTACCCGTGGTGATATCAAGAACACATCGGGAATGATTATCGATTTCGATGTAGATGCTGTTCCCGAAGAAAACCGTAAGGTCTGTGTAAATGGTGTTCTCTACGGTTGCGATGTGCTTACCCCTCCGGCTCAGTATAGTGCCGTAACGGGTCCGGCTTATCAGTATAAGAAATTCAATAATTTCTTGGTGATGTTGGGTAATTCCGACTTGATAAGTACATTGTGTTCCAATGAGATGAACTATATTGTGCTTTTCCCGTCGGACAATCAGATGGCATACAACGGTATTACTTTCGATGCTGTAGACAATCGATTGGAAATCAACAACTCTAATCTTTCCAGCTCGGCTCAGCAACGTACGGTCTATGCTCATGTCGTTTCGCTCGATGGCTCGACGACTTCGCTTAACGAATTGCCTTTGACTGGAAAACATGTGTTCCGCACCCTTTCTCCTGATTATCGCCTTTATTGGTATGTAAAGGACGGAAAAATCACCAATAGTTTCCTGTTCAATAACCTGATTAATTATACCGGAAATGCCGCAACAGAGGCCGATGTCTATTGCGACTTTGAAGAACTGAAATATCGAGGTGAGAATTGGACAAACGGTCGTTGCTATACCTATGACGGAACGAGAGCCCAGAAACTTTTTGAGGGAAGTCTCGACAACGCGCTTTATGCCAATTTTGTCCCGATGATGTATTCGTTGCGTAACGATGAGACTACCCTCTTCAACGCGTTTATCAACCTGTTGATGGTGGGTGGAATGATAGACGAGGAGTCACAGTCTATTCCTCTGATGACAGAAGGTTGTCTTATGTTCATACCGACCAACAACGCGGTGAAACAAGCCATCGTGGCAGGGAAAGTGCCCGGCATTACATCGACGGCTTCGGCCGATGCATCGACTGCAGACTTCTTTGCAGCAGCCACGGTTACCGATTTGGTGGCTTTGCAGAATTATTTGAAAGTCTATTTCGTGCCGTTCAGTACGGCTGTCATATCCAATTTCCCCTTCCTCGGCTGGGGCGAAGATACCGAAGCCGCAGGCGGATTGATTACGCTTAATTCTTGGTTGGAAATTCAGAACGGTGTGATGGTGACAGAAGCCATACATCTTAACGTTTACGACAAAGGAACCACCATGAGCGTGAAAGTGGCCGAAGACGGATATAACGGTGAGGTCGAAATCGTGGGTGATTATGATTATTTCCCCTTCGTCTTTGACGATGGTTGTGTACACTTTATAAATGGGGTATTATGAAAAAACAAAATTCAAAAATAAGTCCGCTCCGGTTCAGCCTTCTGTTGCTGTGCTTGTTTATAGGCAGTACCCTGTCGGCACAGACAAGTTCGGGCTATATATCGGGTAAAGTATATGAAATTATTCAAGGAAAGCACGAGCCTTCCATTGGTGTGAACGTATCTATTGAAAACAGTCAACGACGTGTGCTGACCGGTATCACTACCGATGTCAACGGTGCGTTCTCCCTCCGGGTGCCGTCCGACGCCGCTACAATAGTCTTCTCTTTTATCGGTATGGAGACTCAACGCATAGCCTATAACGGACAGAAGACCTTGACCGTGGTGATGGAGCCGAACTCACAAGATTTGAGCGAAGTTACCATCGAGGCAAAACGAGCCGAAATGACCGATATGGGTATCTCGGTGCGCGAACAGACCGCGGCTACCCAGAAGATCGATATGTCGAGCGTTGTAGAAACACTGCCTGTTTCTTCGATAGAAGAGGCTCTGCAAGGACGTCTTGCCGGTGTGGATATTCTTTCAGGCGGTGACCCCGGTTCCAAGGGTTCTATCCGTATTCGTGGTACGGCCACCCTGAACTCCAATACCGACCCCCTTATTGTTATCAATGGTGTACCCTATTCAACCGATATCGACGACAGTTTTGACTTCAACACGGCCAATAACGAAGACTTTGCCGATATGTTGAACCTTAACCCCTACGATATCGAGTCGGTCGAGGTGTTGAAAGATGCCGCTTCGACAGCCATCTATGGTACCAAAGCTGCCAACGGTGTGCTCTTGATTACTACCAAAAAAGGTGCCAAGGGTAAGACCAACTTCACCTTCTCGTCGAAGTTTACCGTGAAAAAAGAGCCGGCATCGATACCGATGCTCAACGGCGATGAGTATGTGGCATATATGCAAGACGCTATCTGGAACACGGCCAATGCACAAGGTCTCCAAAACTCATCGTCACTGCTCGAACTCCTCTTCGATACCCCCGAAATCGGGTATATGCCCTCTTGGCGTTATTTCGACGAATATAATGCCGATACCGACTGGCTCTCGACCGTTACCAAAGACGCTTGGATTTTTGATAACAGTTTCTCCATGTCGGGTGGTGGTGAGAAAGCAACCTACCGTTTCTCTCTCTCGTACATGAACGAAGGCGGTACGACGATTGGTACCGGTCTGGATCGTATCACGGCCAACTACAACTTGACTTACCGCTTCTCCGATAAGTTTGATATGTATGCCGAGTTCTCTTATACCGACACGCAGAAAGATGAGCCATTTACCGACGAGCTTCGTGCCGAAGCCATGCGCAAGATGCCTAATAAGAGTCCTTATTGGATCGACGACGCTACCGGACTGCCTACCAGCAATTATTTTATCCGCCAGAACAGCGAAGAGTTCCAGGGAGCATATAGCAGTGGAAAAAATTTCCATCCCATGATTATGGCCAATGACAGTTACAATAAGACTTACCAACGGGAGGAACGTATTACCTATCGGGCCAACTATCATATCCTTCCCGGCTTTACATGGACCGGTTGGGTAGCCATGAAGTTTAAGACGGTGAAAACGCGTCAGTTCCTGCCGCAGACTGCCGGTGACTTCTCTATCGACAATACCAACTCCAATTACAGCTATGACGGTTACTCCAACAACCTTTCGCTGTTGACCGAGAATAAGTTCATTTTCCGTCGTCAGTTTGGTATTCACGGACTTACCGCTACCGCCTTGTGGCGTACCGAGCAATCGCGCAGTTCCGAGTCGGTCGAAGCCGTGTATGGTGTAGCTTCGCCGGGAATGTCCGACCCTGTGGCCGGTGGTGCCATTACCACGCTGGGGTCAGGAACCTCAGAGTCGCGTATCATGGGCGCTGTGGGTATGATCAACTACAACCTGCTCGACCGTTATATTTTCACGGTAACCCTCAACGGTGAAGGCCGTTCATCTCTCTCGAAAGAGAATCGATGGGGTCTCTTCCCCTCGGTGGGTGTTGCTTGGCACATGCAAGATGAGTACTTCATGGAGTCGCTCGATTGGTGGAACCAGTTGAAACTCCGTGCCAGCTGGGGTCAGAGCGGTAATGCTCCAAGTGGAACAGCTCCTTATATAGGAACCTACTCGGCCATAGGTGATTATAATACCAATGCAGCTATTGCTCCTAATACCATGCAACTCAATAATTTGAAGTGGGAAACCTCGACCGAGTACAACATCGGTACCGACCTCGCCTTTATGAACAACAAAATGACCATGACCTTTGATTACTATCACAAGGTTACCGATGACTTGTTGCAGACCAAGGTGAAGATACCTTCGTCGGTCGGATATTCGAGTGGTCAGTTGGCTTACTTCAACTCGGGTAAGTTGAGTAATACCGGTTGGGAGTATCGCATCGATTACGAAATATTCAAGAACAAAGACTGGACCGTATCGGCCAACTTCAACATCAACCGCAACGTGAACAAGATTCTTGAACTTCCCGAGAACCTTTCAGAGGAGACTTTCTCTCTCTCCAACGGTTCTTACGCTCAACGTCTTGAAACCGGTGTTGCTGTCGGTTCGTTCTACGGATTCCGCTATAACGGTGTATATCAGAATACCGAAGACACCTATGCTCGCGACGGTGAGGGCAATATCATGTACAACCTCCAAGGCGAGCCCATCGTCATGAAGAACGGTACATATGTATGTTATCCCGGCGATGCTAAATACGAAGATATCAACCACGACGGTAAAATCGATGAAAATGATGTGGTTTACCTGGGTAACTGCAACCCGATGGTGACCGGTGGTGGAGGTGTCAATGTTAAATGGAAAAACCTGGCTTTGACGATTTTCTTCCACTATCGTTTGGGACAAAAGGTTATCAATACCGCCCGTATGGATGCCGAGGCGATGTACAACCGCGACAATCAGAGTACTGCCGTGCTTAAACGTTGGCGCAGTGAAGGCGACGTAACCGATATACCAAGAGCATTGTATGACTACGGTCTGAACTACCTTGGCTCCGACCGTTTCGTAGAAGATTGCTCGTTCCTTCGTCTCAAAACACTCTCGCTTTCTTACAGCATACCCAAACGTATCTGCAAGAAAATGAAAATTAACGGTTTGAACGTATTTGTTACCGGATATGACCTTTTGACATTTACCAATTATAAAGGTCAAGACCCCGAGGTGAGCCTTCCCTCGAAAGTAACGGATTTGTCCGAAGACGATGCACAGACGCCTCGCAGCCGTCGCTTCTCTTTCGGATTCAACATTAACTTCTAATCGGTAAAGCTATGAATATAAAGAATATAAAATATACTGTAATAGCTTTGGGCTTCGGCGCTATGCTGTCGACGACTGCTTGCAAGGACTGGCTTGAAATATATCCCGAAAATTCACAGCCGAGTGTAACCTTCTGGCAGACCAAAGCCGATGTCGATGCAGTACTTAATGCCGGCTATTATTACCTGCGCGACATGGTCGAACCCTACCTGATACCGTGGGGGGAACTTCGTGCCGGTTGTATTTATGCCAGTAAGGGTAGTAATCTGCAGAATTTCCAGGTGAAGCCGACGGACAAAAGCTTGTGTAGCTGGGGCGAACTCTACGAGATTATCAACGTGGCCAATTCGGTTATCAAGCGAGCTCCCGATGCGCAGAAAGTCGATGATACCTACCAGATGTCGGAGATGCTTTCACACCAGAGTGAAGCTTATTTCCTGCGGGCTCTCTGCTACTTCTATCTGGTGCGTAACTGGCGTGAAGCTCCTTTGATTACGGAACCCTACGAAGATGACTCGTATGCAACCAAAGTGCCGAAAGCCAGCGAAGCTGAAATTATCGCCCAGATTCGCGAAGATATCCGGACAGCCTTGGCTACCGGAGCTGCCAAAGAGTCTTTCGATACGACTTGGGAAACCAAAGGTCGTGCCACCAAGTGGGCTCTTTATGCCTTGGGTGCAGATGTGTGCCTTTGGGCCGAGGATTATGAAGCCGCTATTACCTATTGTGACGGTATCCTGGAATCGACAAGCCCGTATGCTCCGGCATTTCTTTCGACGGCTACCCATTCGAGCTGGTTCTCGATATTCAATCCCGGAAACAGCAACGAATCGATATTCGAGTTGCAATGGAACTACGAGGAGGATCAGACCAATAACCTCCCCAAAATCTTCGATGATGTCGATGCCGATGGAAATTATTGCATATCGTTGGCTTTGACGCAAGAGCTCAACAGCGAGTACACCTCGACACTCTTTGAGTTGAAAGAGGCTGTGCGCACCATGTATGGAGGCTATTATGTTCCGGGCGATCCGGCCGCTTATGAGTCGGCCACCGTGTCGTATGTGTGGAAGTACCTCGGGTCGCAGACCCTCTCTGACAAGCGTACGGTATCGTATTATGACCCCAATTTTATCATCTATCGTGTTGCCGATGTCATGCTCATGAAAGCAGAGGCTCTCATCTTGCGAAATCATGGCGAAAATACCGACGATAAGATTGCTGCCATGGAACTTATCAATCAGATACGTACACGTTCCAATCTCGAAATTGAATATGATGCAACTGAAGCCGGCGTCGCTTCTCTTGATGAGGCGGCCATGCTCGAATTGGTTCTTTACGAGCGCACGGTCGAGCTGCTGGGCGAAGGTAAGGCCTGGTACGATTTCCTCCGCTTCGGTCGTCGAAACAATAACCAGTACAAAACTCAGTTCCTGGTCGACAAAGTGTTAGACTATAATACACAAGCCGGTGAATCGTGGTTGCGTACGGTGCTCAACAACGACAATGCTCTTTTCTTGCCGATAGCGCAGACGGAGATTGAGGCAAATTCCCTGTTAATACAAAACCCCTATTATAATTGATGACACCTATGAAAAAGTTTTCTTTCTTGTTTTTAACGTTGGTTACGTTGATAACCTCATGTAAAGATCCATACGAGGGAACTACATACATAAGGACATCAAACGATGCCCTGGAGATGACGTGCGCCGCTTATCTGACGATGAACAGCGACGAGTTCTCGATGTGGATAGATTTATTGAAATATGCCGATTATTACAATGCCCTGAACGATGCCGATGCTACGGCTACGGTTTTCTGCCCCACCAATACGGCCATGCAGGAATTCCTGCAATGGCGAGGCGTTTCTTCGGTACGTGAACTCGACCGAGACTATGCCCGTGCTGTCGCTCAGGTACATATTCTCAACTATGACCTCACCGACGAATCGTTGATTACCTATGCCGAGAACGGTGAGGCAATTCCGTCGCAGACGCTTTTCCAGTCCTATCTGACTACGGCTTTCGGTTATACGATTACCGATGTCGATGATGCCGAGCTGGACAATACACGGCACAATACCGACTCGATTTATCTCAACAACCAGGCCCGTCTGGCCAAGTTTACCGCAGTGAAAACGGCTAATGGCGAAATTTTCACCATGGGCGATGTGATTCACCCTCTGGCCGAGACGATATTGGAAAAACTTCGTCCGTACGGTGAGTACAATATCTTCATCGGTGCAGCCGAGTTGTGTGGGTACGACAAAGAGTTAGCCCGTATTTCCGATACAACGTATAACATCGATGGCAGTATGTCGGTAAACACCATAAACTTTACATGTCTGGCTGTACCTGATGAAGTCTATGCCGCCGAAGGCATTACTTCGGTGGAGGGGCTTTGCTCCTACTTGGGTGCGGGCACTAATTATACCGACTCGACGAATGCTCTCCATCAATATGTTACCTATCATTTCTTCGACAGAGAAATCCGCGTTTCAGAGTTTTTCAACTTTACCGAAGAAGGACAAGTCAATATTTTTGATACCGAGAACACTTATCAAGTGGTGACTTGTCAAGATGTAGCCGGAGTCCACATCTTTAATGAGTATGCCAAGATTCTTCGTAGTGATATGGAGGCCCGCAACGGATTGATTCATAAAATAGACCAGATATTGCCTGTTTGGCAGCCCGATCCTGTAACGGTTACATGGGATTTCTGCAACACGGCCGAGATTATTTCATTTGTCAATAATTACGGAGCCGATCAGAACTTGGGCGCTCTCTTCACTTCGGCCTTGGCCTCGCGTGAATACGTGATAGACCTGTCCGAAGATAAGCGCAATGGCGATTATGGTAATCTGGCATCTTTTGTCGAAGACGAGACTTATGTGGCCAATGCGGCCAAAGCCAGCTATTCGAGTTATCGTAAAATAGGCTTTGTAAAATGTAAGTACAAAAGTGCTCGTGAAAAAGACGTAAGTAACTATGGCGCTTACATGAATAATCTGTTGCAGCTGAACCTCGGTTATGCCGGTTGGATAGAACTGCAAACACCGACGATTATCGAGGGTCGATACAAAGTAGAATTGTTCTATGGTGCCAACCCTGTGCTCTACGATTTCTATGCAGCCGGAAGTCTTACCCGATTTACGCTCGATAATGCGACAATGGCAAATACTTATATATACAAGGGCCTTGTATCGCAGGGATTTGGTAAAGCTACGTATGGCGTTGCCTCTGTTGTCTTGTGGGACGAGATAGAGTTTGAAAACTCCGGAACGCACACGTTGAGAGCAACGATGATGGATATTAATGCCAAGACCAGTGCCAAGTACCATCAGTTGTGGGATTATGTGAAATTTACGCCTATTGATTAAATACTATGAGAACAAATAAATTTACAGGATTGATTGTGTCGGCCTTGTGTGCTTGCGTTGTGTCTTGCACCGATAATTGGGACGACCACTATGATGCCCGTGCGGTAACTTCCGATTCGGAGGATATTGAAGTCTATTCGGGCGATGTGGTTTCGTATCTGCAAAGCCAGCCGACCTTATCGGAAATGACCGAACTTATAGAAAAAACCGGACAGATGGAATCTCTTCCCTCTGATGGACAGTTTACCTTGGTGGTGTGTGAAAACGATAATCTCGATATGTCGAAGATTGCCAACGATACTGCATTTGTCAAAAACAGTATCTCCGACACCCCGGTATCGCCCGATAAGTTTACCGAGAATTTTGGTATCCTTACCCGGTATGAGACGCTCTACGACAAGAAAAACCTTCGGGTCTATCTGCGTGACGACGATATTTATATCGATGAGTACAAACTGTACAAAAAGGTAAAAGCCGATAACGGTTATATCTATTATATCGATGGTACGATTATTCCCCGTGAATCGATATATGAATATTTACAGGCCTTGGGCGACGACTACTCCATGTTCAAAGAATTGATAGCCAGCTATGAAGAAGAGTATTTCGATGCCGAAAGCAGTACCCCCGATGGTGTCGATGATATGGGTAATACCTACTATTCCGACTCGGTTATCTCGGTGCGTAATACGTTGATGGACCGTTATACTCAGAATGGTGTAGCCTATTGGAATATGCGTTCGGAGAATTATACGACGACCATGTTTATTCCCAGCAATGCGTTGATTGAAAAAGCCCTCAACGATGCCTATACCAATCTGCCTATTTGGCTCAATCGAGCTGTTACGGCATCGGATAGTGCCAAATTCCAAAAATGGATTGTAGAGGCATGTTTTTCCAATCGTCGTCTTTCGCCCGAAGAGGTTATGACGGGCGCTCCGGATTTTTATGCTGTTGGAGGTTATGTTCGTACCATCGACGAGTCGCAAGATCTTGAGGAATATAACCTTTCCGACTCTGCCTACTGGCGTCCTTCTGTACAACTCGTAGACCCGACGAGAACCGATACGTTGAGCAATGGTCTGGTATATTATCTTTCCGACTTTAAGATACCCAACCATGTTGTCATTTATCGTGTAAAGGCCCGTTTCTATGAAATATGGGCAGCCATGAGCGATGCCCAGAAAGCTCAGTATTTCCGTTGGACAAACTGGACCGACCCTCTCATCTGTAATGACGCGCAGAGTTCATTCACCCTTTCGGAGACATTGCCTACCATGTATTACCATGTGTTGACGGCTGTTCCTACACAAGAAGCCATTCAGGCTGCTACGGCGGTTGACTCGCTCAACAAGAGCCGCACGCTTCTCTCTTCGGCTGAGATTACGCTCGATTCTTTGCGGACAATCACTTCGCCCGATTCGTTGACCGTGGCGGCGATTGATTCGTTGACACGCAGCATCGACTCTCTGACGCTGATTATTCCCCAACAAGAGTCGTTTGCAGCAGGAGTGAAAGAGTCGGACTATCTGTGCAGTGTCGAGTACGACGGTCTGCTCTATAATTCGAGCGACAAGAACTTCGGCCTGGTTGAATGTAATCTCCCGGCCGGCGAATATAACCTACGTATGGGATTCAAGCATTCACTTACCTACTCGTTGAGTATCTATTTCAACGACCGCTTGCTGGTGAAAGATATGAGTATGGCTGCACAAGGCTCCAATTTCCATTTTGACCGTGGTGGTGCGTCGGAAATGACTTTCTTCGGGCCCTTATCAATTACATATCCCGAGGGATTTGATGCGCAGGCATGGTTTGAACTAGATCCCAAATCGATAGCATATGATACCGATGGCTATCAGGTGGCCGTCGTGAATATTCCAACCGATGGGAATTTCCGTATACGGGTTGAGTCGAGCGACGTGGCTTCTATTATAACAACTACGACTGACCGTTCTAAGAATAATTTGGCACAACTGATGATGTACCATTGGTGCTTGCGACCGACAGTAAACAACTATTAATCTATGAAAATTCAGTGTTATGAGAAGAATATATAGTTTTCTTGTTATTATACTTCTGATGTCGGTCATACCCGTTTTTGCTCAAAAGGGTACCGTCATCAAATCTCGGATTGTAAGTACCGATAATACCCCGCTGCAAGGAGCCATAGTTTCGGTGGTGGGAACGTCTAGTTCGGTCGTTTCCGATGAAAAAGGAGAATTTGAATTGTCTACCGACCTGAAAAAAGGAACATTACGTATTGTGGCCGGAGGCTTTTATACACGGGAGTATCCTTTGAAAAAAGGCGTTATTCCCCGGGAGATAGTCTTGGTGCCCGAAGACTTTACCGATTATGCGGGAACGACTCAATATCCGTTTTACAGCGAACGTCGCGACAACCGTAGTGCGGTAAATGCTTCACTGAATCGCCGCGATATGAAAAATACGATTTCGGCCGATTTGGGTTGGCAAGATGAAATTTCGGGTTTGCAAGTAATTAAGAAGAGCGGTATGCCCGGTGAGGGTGCCTTCTTTAATCTGCGTGGCATTCACACCCTGAACGCCGAAAATGCACCGTTGTTGGTTATCAACGGCATTCCTTATCTGTACAATTCCGATGTGTCCGGTGTGATTAACGGATATTCGCGCGATGCCCTCTTTGGTTATAATGCCAACGATATCAAAAGCATCACTGCCCTTAAAGGCGCCGAAGCATCGCTCTATGGATCTTTGGGCTCGAATGGCGTTATCCTCATCGAAACGCAACAAGCGACATCGGATAACCTCAATACCCGCGTATCATTCTCGGGAAATTACGGTGTGAGCATGCCTCAGACGAGCATTCCTTTGCTCAATGCCTCGCAGTATAAAAACTATCTGCAAGATGTCGGAATGACTCGCTATTCCAGTGCAGCCGATTTGCGGGCCGACTATCCTTTCCTCAATCCCGGAGTGAACATGTACAGTTATTTATTCGACAACGATATTGACTGGACCAAGGAGATTACCCGCAACGCTTTTGTGACCGACAACATATTCCGTATCGAGGGAGGTGATGAGATTGCCAAATATAATATCTCGCTGGGTTACACCAACGAAGGGGGTATTATAGACAATACCTCGACGCAACGTTTCCATACGTTGATCAATTCAAGTGTCATGGTGAGCCGATGGGTCGACATCTTTACCAATGTGAACCTGGCCTATATTACCAGCAACTTGCAGGAGCAGGGTATGAAAGAAGAAACCAATCCTATCTTGGCTTCGAGTTTTATGATGCCCAATCTTTACCCCTATTCTCGGGAGATGAATGGAAATCTGCTTCCTAACTATGCCACCTATAATGGTTGGAATGTCAATGCCAATCCTAAATATGCTTACGATAATGTAAGTAATCCGTTGGCATTGGTTGAGACGGTTGAAGGTGATGACAAGATTTACGACGTGAATGTGCGTGCCGGTCTTAACTGGCGGCCTACCGAGAACTGGACCATCACTGGAATGCTGAATATTTATTACGATTATACCGAAGAGTCTTTGTTTGTACCCGGTGTTACCGACCAGGCTATCGTACCTCAACTCTATGGCACTGGCTTCAACTATGTAAGCAAGGGCGTGCGTGAGCAATCGTCTTATTTCTACGGCGCCAATGCCATGTACCAGAAGGTCTTTGGTAATATTCACGATTTCAAGGCCTATGGCGGCATTCGGTTTATAACAAAGAGCTTTGAGTATGACTTTGAGTCGGGATATAATACGGCCAATGATAATTATACGACACTTGCCGATGACCTCGACGAACGTATCATCGACGGTATCAACGATGAGTGGAAATGGCTCAGCTATTACCTCCATGCCGATTATACATTTAATCACCTTGTAAAGGCAATGGCCAATCTCTCTATCGACGGGTCTTCGGTATCGGGTGTTGATGCTTCACGCTTTGGATTCTTCCCCTCGGCTGGCCTTACGTTCTTTGCCGCCAATACGGGAGCCCTTCCTTCCTGGATTGATATTATGAATCTCTCGGCCGAGGTGAGCTTGACGGGTAACAGCCGCTTCTCGTCGAATTATGCCAAGAACTATTATTTGACATCGAACCTCTTCAACGTGGGTGCCATTGTCCGTTCCAACGTGCCCAACACACGTCTCGAATGGGAGAAGAAGACGCAATTCGACGCTGCTCTTGATGTGTCGTTCTTCAAGCATCTGCTCGATATGCAGTTTAATTATTTCTATGCCAACTCCTACGATCTGTTGCTCGACCGCAACATCTCGGCTGTCTATGGTTCGTCGCTTTATTATGACAATACGGCCTCTATTTCTTCTCAGGGATATGAGTTGTCGTTGCGTCTCAACCCCGTACACACCAAGGATTTCGACTGGTCTATCTCGGGAAATTTAGCAACGGTGAAGAGTAAGGTAGAGTCGTTGGGAAATACCCAGACCGAAGACATTATAGAATTTACCGCCTATAACGAAGACGATGCTCAGGTCATTACCCGCGTGGGAAGTACCCCATATGAGTTTTACGGCTTCCAGACCAATGGCGTCTATGCTACAACCGCAGAGGCTCAGGCCGCCGGTCTTATAAACTCATCGGGTAGAGCCTATCAGGCTGGTGATGTCCGCTTCATCGACCAAAACAAAGACGGTATTATCAACGACGACGACCGCGTATCGCTCGGCTCGGCTACTCCCGATTTCTTTGGTGGCGTAAGCACCACGTTCCGTTATAAATGGATTTCTCTCAAAGCTGACTTCGGTTATTCTGTCGGAAACAAGGCTTACAACGCATTGCGTCGTCAGACCGAGTCGATGTCGACCTTCTATAACCAGTCGACGGCTGTGCTCAACCGCTGGCAGGTAGAGGGTCAGACAACCGATATGCCTCGTGCTGCTTATGGAGATCCCTCGGGCAACAATATTTTCTCCGACCGTTGGGTAGAAGATGCCTCATACTTCAAGTTGCGTGCCCTCACGCTGGCTTTCCATTTCGACAACAAAATGTTGAAATTCTGCCAGTCGGGAACCATTTACGTAACGGGTGAGAACCTATTCACGTTGACCGATTATCTGGGCAGTGACCCCGAGTTCAACTACTCTTACAGCGAAAGCATGAGAGGCTTTGACTATGCCAAGGTAGGGCTGCCTATCACCATTAAAGTCGGATTTAATTTAAACTTCTAATAGACCATGAAACGTATATTTCGATATTCCCTGTTGGGCCTGACTGCCGCGCTGGCTGTGTTCACTTCGGCGTGTGATGACTTTTTCGATACCGACCCCGACAACATTCTCAATGTCAATGATTACATATCGAGTGAGAATGAAATGTATCGTGGATTCCTGGGTATCATAACTCGCATGCAGAATGCCGGCGATCATCCTATATTCCTTACCGACACGCGGTGCAATTTCCTCGAAATTGCACCCAATGCTCCGGTAGCTTTGCAAAATATTTATAATTACGAACCTACCGACGGCAATGAGTATGCCGATCCTACTTGTTACTACGAGATTATTACGGCTTGTAACGATTACTTCGACAAAATGTCGGAGTACCAGTCAAAGATAGGCTCGTCTATGAGTGAAACCGCTGCGGCCGATTTTCCCAAACTTGTCAGCAGTGCTTTGCGCATAAAGGTGTGGGCCTATTATACATTGGGTCGCATATATGGAAAAGCGGTATATTTCGATGATGCCTTGGAGGAGATCAAAGATCTTTCCGATGCAACTACATTTACTCCACTCAATTCCATGCTTGAAGTTACGAACAAGTGTATAGAAATGCTTGATAATGGCATTACGCTTGCCAATGGCAACCATTTTGCCGCCGATTTGGAGATGGATTGGCCTGCTTGGATCGATCCAGAGACTCAGAATACAGCATATGATTACTGGAACTATCTCACTCCGCCATGGTTGCTCATGCGGGCTGAGTTGCTTTCTTGGCGAGCTTCCTATACCAACAGCCAAGCCGATTGGTTGTGGATTCGCGACAATATCTTGGATCTCTTTGAGAACCTATATCTAAACCTGGACGGCTCGGTTCCTGCCGATAAGACGGGTGGCAACTATTATGCATTGGGTATTCCTCTTACGCATAATTATTATAGCATTTTCTTCTCCGAGCAGGTAGGTTTCGAGTACCAGCTGATATGTGGTATTATGTACGACTACAACAATGGACAGCGCAACCGCCTGGTTCAATATTTCTGCCCGGCCTATCCTGGTGATGGATTCTATTTGCAGCCCTCCCAGTATGGTATGGATTCATATGTAGAGACGGATATTCGTAGCTATACTCAGTTGCTTACCATGTATCCTATTAACGGTTCGATTGCCTTTACCAAGTATTATTACAGTCGTAAAGGAGGAACAATTCCGGAGTATTTGCGCACCAACATTTTTGAGATACAACCTACCATTATTTTGTATCGCGGTCATGATTATCATTTCCTGTTGGCCGAAGCCGAGAATCACCTTGGCAATTGGCACCAGGCTAAAACTCTTCTGAATAATGGCCTTGAAAATGAATTTGCCGAAGGTCGTGTCGACGGTGTGCCTGTTGAAGAGGGCTGGGATGCCCGATATAATTCATGGTTTGGTTCGTCCGGAGGTTATGGCAATAATGGGATAGTAGGTTGCGCTTTGGGAGAAGAATATGATTTGCCTGTGCCCGATGAAGACGGAAACTTCTATGTAACCGATGCCAACGGCGTGCAACGAGCCATCACCGAGGAGGAGCGTATTAAAATTTATGACCTTGCACTAGCTGATGAATATTTGAAAGAATTTACCGGTGAAGGGAAATCTTACAGCTACCTCTGTAAGATGGCCGAGCGTTACAAGTCTGCCGGGGATGCACAGGCCGATACCATTATATCGAACCGTATAGCTCCGAAATATTCGCCGGCCATGCAAGCAAAGGTTCGGGCCTCAATCGCCAATAATTATTTTATAGATTGGAGTCTATAAAGTAATTAATATTCTCAGATTCTTGCTAAAATAAATAATTTATTTACCTTTGTAAGTATCAAAATCCTAATCTTTGCCATCAAAAGGCAAAGATTAGGATATATATCTAACCATAAAAAACATCAGAGTTATGAAAAAAATCTTTACACTTGCTGCTGCCTTCATGGCAACTGCACTATCCTTCCAGGCTGCTGCTGACAGCTGGGTAGTGACGACATCAGCAGAATTTACGACGGCGTTAAGTTCGTTAAGTCGTACACAAGGCGCTATGGACACTATTTTCGTTAATCCAGAGAGTCCTGACGTAGTTATTTCTAGTGGAACATACAAGACCGTGCCTACCGCCGGTAAATTCTGGATTATCGGTGTGCCGACTGATTTTCGCCCTATTGTTCAAATGCGTTTCGATGCAGAAGCTGGAACCGAACCTGGCAGTGATTTGAGTATGATCTTTGAGAATCTGAATATTCAATATACGCATGGAAATACGGCCTCATCGGGTCAGATTTTCTACTTTAATGGTAAATATGTCGACATGGATACCTTGGCTTTCCGTAATTGCGACTTTACCAACTATCCTCGTACCGTGTATCGTTCGGTTCCTCCCAAAGATGAGAACGGTGCATATATGGAAGGCGGTTCGATCAATTATTTCGAGATGGTCAATTGCCGGGTTTACGATGCCAACATCACATCGGGTAACCGCTGGCCGTGTATCTATTTCGGACAAGTACCCATTGAAGTGGTGTTCCGCAATAATACCTTCTATGACCTGCCGTACCTGAAATCTATCTTTACGATGAACTATATTACCGATGAAACGGGTCGTACAGATGGTACCGTAACCTTTGAGAACAATACCGTAATGGTAGCTTCTGACGGTTATGCTGCTATTGATGTGGCAAACTATATGGGTATGGCGTCGACTTTCAATGTCAACAACAATATGTTCCTCTATCCTGACTGGACAGATGACCTGAATATGGCTGCGACTTCTCAGCCGACGATTATCAAGTGCTCTTACGGTATGATTTACGGAGCCAACAACGTTATCGAGGGTTATAAATCATGGAGTGCCGGTAACAATAAAGATGCTGATACCGGCGAATACACTTGGCTCTCGGCCGATACCACCGAAAACTACACGATGGCTACCGCCGAATTGGCATGGGACGATTTCTATGACAGATACAACAAAGATTTCTCGCTCCTGAAATCGTATAAAGTATACACCGCAGGTGCCGATATCGACGGCAATCCTACATATATAGGAGCCGAAGAATGGTATATTGATGAGTTCCCCACCAAAGCCGCTGTCAATGTAGCTATCGCTGGTTCTACCACGGCATCGGTTACCGTACAACCCGAGAAAGCCATTTATTTCGTAGGTGACGAAATCACGATAAGCGTTGACCTTCACGACGGCCTGAATACCTTTATGGGTTGGAGCGACGGTGTGAGCGAAATGAACCGTACCATCACCCTCACCGGCGATTTGAATCTTACCGCCAATGTTGTTTCGGCTGACTATGAAATGTTGTGGGACTTCTGCCAACTCAAAGATGGTACCACCAAGAACCTGACATTGCCGTTTGCTGCTAATCACGCAGCCAATGCTGAAAACGTAGGACAACTTGGTATTATGACTGTTGAGCATTCGGCCGATGGCGTAACCTATGCCGATACGACTTTCGCTCAGACCCGTAACAACAAAGCTTATATCTACAATGGTAGTGCAGAACCCGTACTCTTTATGGCCGGACTGTTGCGTACCCGTCTCGACTCTGTTGTTGTTGAACAAGAAGAGGCTGCTGCCGGATATAACGAAGAGCTTACCAAGGCTTGCTGCGCTAACCCCGACTACTACTACATCAAGTTCTCGACCAAAGGCATGACCGGTGTGAAAGTTTCTGCCGTCCTCCTGGCCGAAGCCCGTATGCACAAGACCACGAAGATGGAGTACTCGCTCGATAATGCTACCTGGAACACCCTTACCACCGTTACTATCGACTCTGTGGGCGACGCATGGCGCGATGCTATCGCTACCCTGCCTGCAGCTGCCGAAAACCAGGATGCCGTATATGTACGCTGGATCGGTGATGTTGACTCTCCCATCGTAGGTCCGGGTATGGCCGGAACCGATAAGGATGCCAACGGCTGGCCCGTATCGAGAAAATACTATACCTATCAGTTCATCGGTAACATCAAGGTAACGGCCGAGGCCGGCGGTTCTGCCATCGAAGAGGCTCAAGCCGAAGCTG
>ERZ779843.1458-NODE-1458-length-27808-cov-2.810363_pt1 | contig 27808 bp, 28 predicted proteins | sample MGYA00511560_ERZ779843 | MGnify/ENA primary metagenome ERZ779843 (study PRJEB29588, sample SAMEA2158062) | human gut metagenome | biome: human gut; feature: human-associated habitat; material: faeces | place: Denmark | collected 2008/2010 ... | reverse complement strand
TGAATACAGTCTGCTACATTGTTATCTCTTTTTTACGTCCTACAAAACGGCTATAAAGAACAAGCTTTGTTTGAAAGTGATGACGTAATACTATAAAAGGAACTTCAGACATTAGTAATCTAAATCATAAAAAATTCATTATAACATGATACCTGTCTTTTATTTGTTAAATCATGACAATATTTACTTTTGAGGTAAATTTAAAGCGGATATTTTGTCATCAATGCATCAAAACTTACGAAAATCTTTTTTACAATATAAAACAATTCATAACTTTGTAAAAACATTGTGATTATTGTTCATATCTGCTATTATTTGAATACTATAAAAAGATACGAAACGTTCATTTATCATCGATTCTTAATATAATCGTCAAGCTATACTCAACAACAAAGACATCAACACTATAATTTATAATTAAATGAGAAAACTATTTTACTTTTTGATTTTAACAATGTTTTTTGCATGTACTAAAACAGAAGTAATCTCAGAAAAAACGGATTACGAAGAAAATACACAACTTGAAAACTCTGACATCAGTGGTGTTTGGACATATATATCTGATGATGAGTATTTTATTTCATTTACAGAAGGAGGAAAATATACTTTCTGTTTAAATAAACATTTAATGGGAAGTGGTACATACATTATAAAAAACAATACTATTTCTTTAAACAATTCTTATTCCAACAAATCTGACAAGATAACCATCTATATTACCAATGATTTATTAGATATCACAGGGGATATATTTCTATTTAACAGCAAACAACAAGAGTCTATACGAATGCAATTTATTAAGAGTAATGAAACTGTATCGCCCTCCCAAGTTGGAGTTGAACATCAACCCCAACTATATGGATTAAATCAATTTTATGATATAACATATATAGGAGTAAAATATATCACTGACACTGTTGTAAAATATGAATATCGAGGAATTCATAAAACGACGAAAAAAGAAAAAGTAATCAAATCTAATTCATGGTACTATGTATATAGAGAGCCATATACCTACACACAAGAAATAGGAGGCGATGGTACAGTTATAAAATATGATTTCAACAATGGATCTCCCAAATTGATTGAATAAATACCATATGCTTTACAAACACAAAGCTTAAGAAGCTAATAACAAAAAGTATATCAAAATATTAAGCCATCTTCACTGCAAGGTGGCTTTTTTATTGACACATAAACAGCCCAAAACAACTTTGTTTATGCTATGTTTATGTATATAAAGAAAAAACTTCTTGTAAGTTATTGCTTTACAAGAAGTTACACAAGAGATATCGTACTCGAAGCGGGACTCGAACCCGCACAGCCGCAATGGCCAAAGGATTTTAAGTCCTTCGTGTCTACCATTCCACCATTCGAGCTTCCTTACGGAAACCGGCTTGTGTTCCGGCCCGAAAATTGGTCGTCCGCCCCCGATTGTACACCGGCTTTTGGCGTGCGTTACGCGCACTATGGTGTCTTTACTTGGAGGGGCAACCTCTTTTCGGGGGCAAAGATAGCGCTTATTCGCGAAAAAACAACAGTCTGTTTTTGTGAATTTTGTTTCCGACGGCTTTTTCCGACGGCACACACTGCCGACAGAGCGTTGCGGAGCCTCGACGGGCAGTGCGTGTTGCTTCTTTTACAAAAAAAATGACCGATATATTTGCAAAATTAATTACATGATTTAATTTTGCGATTAAATCGACCGATTAATCAATTCCCGCAGGAGAATGAAGAACGAAGAGAAAAATACCGAACAGGCCATACTTCAAGCCGCCGAGGCCCTGTTTCTGAAACAGGGTTTTGCACAGACCACCACCAAGCAGATTGCGCAGCAGGCCGGTTGTAACCAGGCGCTGGTGCATTACTACTTCCGCACCAAAGACAACCTTTTCGAGCGAATACTCGAAGAGAAGGTGCATTTTGTTGCCGATAATTTCATCGCCATCAATGCCGAGAGCATCTCGCTCGAAGAGCGCATCGAGAAGTTGGTCGAAGTGCATTTTACCCTCTTCAACCGTAATCCGCGGCTGGTGCCGTTTATCTTCACCGAACTTTTCTACGGCGCCCGACGCCTCAGGCCGGTACTGGTGCAGATACGTCGCTATGCCACCGCGCTGTTTGCCCGCTTCGACGCCCTCCTGCAACAGGAGGCCCGGGCCGGACGCATACGCCCGGTTACGACACTCGACCTAGCTCTTACGATTATCTCGCTCGATGTGGCCCCCTTCATGCTGCGCCCGGTGGCACAGGAGGCCTGGGAACTGACCGACGAGCAGGCCGAGCAACTCCTCGTGGCCCGCAAGCGGGAGATTGTCGATACGCTCTTGTACAGCCTTGGTCTCCGCTGATCGCGTCTGCCACGGACGGTGATGTAAAAAACAGCTTTTTCGCAAATCAGAATAAATACCAGTCAGGGATATGAAAAGCAGACAACTCGTTCTCGGTGTGATGTGTCTCTTCGTGGTGTTGCCCTGCCGGGCACAACTCACCATCGAGGAGTGCTACCGCAAGGCGCAGGCCAACTACCCGCTCATCAGGCAGTATGACCTTATCGAAAAAAGCCGGGCGTACCATCTGGCCAACGCCAACCGGGGCTATGTGCCGCAAATTGCCTTCTCGGCCAAGGCCTCCTACCAGTCCGACGTTACCAAACTACCTTTCGCACCGGGGCAGCTCGACTTTCTGGGAGTGGAGATTCCCGTGCTGAGCAAAGACCAGTATGGCGTGTCGGTAGAGGTCGCGCAGACGATATGGGACGGCGGAGCCATTCGTGCCGGCAAGGAGCGTATCGAAGCCGAGGCCGAGGTGGAGAAGCGCCACACCGAGGTGTCGCTCTACCAGATAAACAACCGCATCAATCAGCTCTACTTCGGCATCCTGCTGGCCGACGCCCAACTGCGGCAGAATGTTCTCTACCGCGAGGAGTTGGCACGCCGTTACAGGCAGGTCGAGTCGTGTGTCGAAAACGGCGTGGGTAACCAGGCCGACCTCGACGCCGTGAAGATAACCCTTCTGCAAGCCGAGCAGAGCCGCATACAGTTTGAATACACACGCCGCAGCTATGTCGAGATGCTGGCACAGTTCATAGGCGAAGAGATAGACCCCGCCACCGAATTTGTACGGCCGGCTGTCGTGCCTGTGCCCGCCGGGATAGACCGACCCGAGCTGCGCTGGTACGATTCGCAGATAAAGCGTCTGCACGCACAGGACCGCTCCACGCAGGCCGGCCTGATGCCCAAACTGGGACTCTTCTTTACGGGCGGCTACGGCAAACCGGGTCTCGACATGCTCGAAAACAGCTTCTCGCCCTACTATGTGGCCGGCGTGAAGCTGTCGTGGAACGTGAGCAACTTCTATACCCGCCGCAACGACAAGCGTCGCATCGACAACGACATACGGGCCGTCGAATTGCAGCGCGAGACCTTCCTTTTCAACATCGACCTCGACCTGGCGCAGAAGAGCAATGCCATGACACGAAATGTCGAACAGTTGCGCTACGACGACGAAATCATCGCGTTGCGCCGTTCGGTCTGCCGGGCATCGGAGGCCAAGATGGCCAACGGCACCCTGTCGGGCACCGACTTCATGCGCGACGTAACAGCCGTACAGATGGCTCAGCAGGAGAAAATCTTCCACGAAATCGAACTTCTGCTGTCGATGTATGAGATGAAATTCATAACCAATCGCTAAGATATGAAACCCCTAATCGTGAAAAGAGAGTTGCTGTGTCTGGGGGCGTTGCTGCTGCTGACACCCTCATGTGGCGACAAAAACGGAGGCTTCGATGCCTCGGGTGTGTTTGAGGCTACCGAAGTGCTGGTGTCGGCACAGGGAGCGGGCGAGATTGTCGCGCTCGACGTTGCCGAGGGACAGATGGTCGAGGCCGGCACGCTGCTGGGCTGCATCGACACCATGCAGTTGCACTGGCAGCGCGAACAGCTGAAAGCCAACAAGATGGCAGTCGACAGCCGGCAGTGCAACATACCGAAACAGTTGGCCTCGCTGCGGCAACAGCTGGCCACCCAGCAACGGGAGCGGACACGCTACGAGAAACTTGTGCAGTCGAACAAGCAGCTCGACGACATCGACGCACAGATAGCTTTGCTCGAAAAACAATTGGCCGCGCAGACCGAGACCCTCGAAAACTCCAATCGCAGCCTGCGTGGCGAGTCGCTCGCCCTCTCGGCGCAAATAGCCCGGGTCGAAGACCTGATAGCCAAATGCCGCATCGAGAGTCCGCTGTCGGGAACGGTTCTGGCCAAGTATGCCGAGCCGGGCGAACTGGCCGTTCAGGGACGGGCCCTTTTCAAGGTTGCCGACATCGAGAATCTCTTTCTCCGTGTCTATGTAACGGCCGATCAGCTTACCCGCATGACGATAGGAGAGCCGGTCGCCGTCTTTGCCGACGACGGCACATCGGACCGGCGTGAGTATGCCGGACAGGTCGTGTGGATTTCGGATAAGTCGGAGTTTACCCCCAAGACCATTCAGACCCGCAACGAGCGCGCCAACCTGGTCTATGCCGTGAAAGTCGCTGTGAAAAACGACGGCTACATCAAGCAGGGCATGTATGGCGAAATAAAACTCAATCGGTAAACCCATTCAGGAGGAGAGCCCATGAATCGTGTATCGGCAACCGGCATCGGTAAATCATACGGCCCGGTAAAGGCCCTCGACAACATCTCGTTCGAGGTGGCGCCGGGCGAAATATTCGGAATCATCGGTCCCGACGGTGCCGGAAAAACCACCCTTTTCCGTATTCTGACAACGTTGCTGACAGCCGATGCCGGCCGTGCTTCGGTGTGTGGACTCGATGTGGTGAAGGAGTATCGGGCCATTCGCTGCCGGGTGGGCTATATGCCCGGACGGTTCTCGCTGTACCGCGACCTGTCGGTCGAGGAGAATCTGCGCTTCTTTGCCTCGGTGTTTAATACCACGGTCGAGGCCAACTACCATCTCGTGGCCGACATTTACCGCCAACTCGCACCGTTTAGTACCCGCAAGGCCGCCCAGCTGTCGGGTGGCATGAAACAGAAGCTCGCCCTCTGCTGTGCCCTGATACACAAGCCTGAGGTACTCTTTCTCGACGAGCCGACAACCGGTGTCGACCCCGTGTCGCGGAAAGAGTTCTGGGAAATGCTTATGCGCCTGCGGGCCGACGGGCTCACCATTCTCGTGTCTACACCTTACATGGACGAGGCATCGCTCTGCGACCGCATCGCCCTCATTCAGGCGGGCCGTTTCCTCAAAATCGAGACACCCCGCCGCATCGTTGCCGCCTATCCGCGAAAGATTTTTGCCGTCTCCTCATCGCGCATGCACGACCTGCTGCGCGACCTGCGAGCCTATGCACCGGTGGGCACGGCCTTCTCTTTCGGGGCGGCCTGCCATGTAACTTTCGCTGCCGACGATTGCCCCGCGGCATTGGAGGCCTATCTCACGGCACGGGGCCACTCCTCGCTGCGGGTTGAGGAGATAGAGCCGACGGTCGAAGACTGCTTTATGTTGTTGTCGAAAACTCCCGATGATGGAAAACGTGCATAATCCTGTGATAAGGGCCGTAGGGCTGACCAAGCGGTTTGGCGATTTCACGGCCGTCGACCACATCTCGTTCGAGGTGTCGGCCGGAGAGATTTTCGGTTTCCTCGGGGCCAACGGCGCCGGGAAGACCACGGCCATGCGCATGCTGTGCGGACTGAGCCGCCCCACCGAGGGGGAGGGCTTTGTGGCCGGATACGACATTGCCCGCCAATCCGAAGCGGTGAAGAAGAACATCGGCTACATGAGTCAGAAATTCTCTCTCTACGAAGATCTCAAAGTATGGGAAAACCTGCGTCTCTTCGGCGGCATCTACGGCATGAAGGAGCGGGAGATAAAGTCGAAGACCGAACGCATCCTGCACGAGCTCGGGTTGGAACAGGAGCGCAACACGCCGGTCAGATCGCTCCCCCTGGGCTGGAAACAGAAACTGGCCTTCTCGGTGTCGATATTCCACGACCCCAAGGTTGTCTTTCTCGACGAGCCCACCGGCGGGGTCGACCCCGTTACGCGCCGCCAGTTCTGGGGCATGATATATGAGGCGGCCGGGCGGGGCATTACCGTTTTTGTAACCACGCACTATATGGACGAGGCCGAGTATTGCGACCGCGTGTCGATGATGGTCGACGGCCGCATCGAGGCGCTCGACGCGCCGGCCCGCCTGCGCCGGCAGTTTGGCGTCGATACGATGGACGAGGTCTTCCGCCGTCTCGCGCGGCGGGCCACCCGCAAAGGAGATTGAGTCATGAGACAGTTCTGGGTATTTGTAGTCAAGGAGTTTTACCACATTGTGCGCGACCGTCGCACGATGCTTATCCTGCTGGGCATACCGGTGGCACAGATTCTGCTCTTCGGCTTTGCCATCACTTCCGAGGTGAAAGATGTGCAGGTGGCGGTCTACGACCCGTCGAGAGATGCCGTCACCCGGCAGATAACCGAACAGATTGCGGCCAGCTCCTATTTCGATGTTGTCGAGATGCTCGACGATGCCTCCCGCATCAACGACATCTTCAAGTACGGACACATCAATCTGGTTATTGTCTTCGGCGAGAATTTTGCCGAGAATCTGCAACACACGGGTGAAGCCGCCGTGCAGCTTATTGCCGACGGCACCGAGCCCAACCAGGCCTCGCTCATCGTGAACTATATCGAAGGTATTCTTGCTTCCTATGCCCGCTCGGCCATGCTGGCCGCTACGGCGCCGCCCTTCACCATACAGTCCGAGGTGAAGATGCTCTACAACCCGCAGTTGCAGAGCTCCTACTATTTCGTGCCGGGAATCATGGGGCTCATCTTGTTGCAGATATGTGCCATGATGACCTCGATAGCCATCGTTCGGGAAAAGGAGACGGGCACCATGGAGGTGCTGCTTGTCTCGCCCATGAAGCCCATCTACATCATTCTCTCGAAGTCGGTACCTTATTTGGTACTGTCGATGGTCAATCTGGCCACCATACTGCTGCTCTCGGTCTTTGTGCTCCATGTGCCGGTAGCCGGCAGTCTCTTTACACTCCTGCTCCTCTCGCTTGTCTACATCTTTCTATCGCTCTCGCTCGGGCTCTTCATCTCTACGATGGTCGATACGCAGATGGCAGCCATACTGGTGTCGGGCATGGGGCTGATGATGCCCACCATGCTGCTCTCGGGACTTATTTTCCCCATCGAGAGCATGCCTGCGGTCTTGCAGTGGGTATCGGCCGTGGTACCGGCACGCTGGTATGTCGAGGCCATGAAGAAGATTATGGTGCAGGGTGTGGGCATCGAGTATGTCCTTACCGAACTGGGAATCCTGACGGGTATGGCGACGGTACTCGTGGTGCTGAGTCTGAAAAAATTTAATGTCCGTCTAAACTGAGCGCTCATGTTGAAGTTCTTGATAGAAAAAGAGTTTAAGCAGCTGTCTCGCGACAAGGTGATCCCCCGCCTCATCGTCATGCTCACCCTGCTGGTGATGTTTGTCTTCCCGTGGGCGGCCGACCAGGAGATAAAGAACGTGAAGCTCCATGTGGTAGACCGCGACCGTTCCACCCTCTCGGAACGGCTGGTGCAGAAGGTGGTCTCTTCGGGCTATTTCCGGCTCTCCGGTTCATCGGCTTCATACGACGGGGCCATGCCGGCTGTCGAGCGGGGCGATGCCGACATGATTATGGAGATACCCTCGGGCTTTGAGCGCGACCTGATGCGGGGCGAGACGGGCCGTCTCCTCCTGGCCGCCAACGCGGTGAACGGGACCAAGGGCGGACTGGCCACGTCGTACATGACGGCGATTGTGGCTGACTATTCGGCCGATTTGCGGGCCGAGAACGGACTTCCGGCTCTCTCGTCGGTCTTCAAGGTGGAGTCGTCTTTCCGCTTTAACCCGCGGCTCGATTACAAGGTTTTCATGCTACCGGCACTCATGGTCATGCTCATGACTCTACTGGCCGGTTTCCTGCCGGCCCTCAATATCGTGGCCGAGAAGGAGTCGGGCACGATAGAACAAATCAACGTTACTCCTGTGCCCAAGACACTCTTTGTGCTGGCCAAACTCATTCCCTACTGGATTATCGGTTTTGTCGTACTCTCGCTCTGCATGGCTCTCGCGGCACTTGTTTATGGCATTTATCCCACAGGCAGCCTGCTGACCATCTATCTCTTTACCACGGTCTACATCTGGCTGGTATCGGGCATGGGGCTGGTCATCTCCAACTACTCCGATACCATACAGCAGGCCATGTTTGTGATGTTTTTCTTCATCATGGTCTTTATTCTCATGAGCGGATTGTTTACCCCCGTGTCGAGTATGCCGCAATGGGCACAGGTAATAACGGCCATCAACCCGTTGAAATATTTCATGCAGGTCATGCGGCAGGTCTATCTCAAAGGCAGCGGTTTCATGGAACTGCTCCCGCAATTTTTCGCACTCTGCACCTTTGCCGTGGTACTGAGTGTGTGGGCTGTTGTCAGTTATAAGAAGAGTGCCTGAATCTCGGTATATGGACAACTATCATGCGCTGCGGCGGGAAAAGTTTTTTATGCTTTTCCCGCCGCAGTCGTTGGATATAGATGAAAATTTTACCGGGTGATGAGGTAGCCGGTCGAGGTGTAGGTTACCTGATAGGAGGTCAGTCCGTATTTCTTTTCCTGGGCACGGCCCGAGAGGGGTTGCCCGTAGCCGTTGAATACGTCGTAGGTCGAGCCGCAAGCTTTGCACACGGCTATGCCGGCTTCTTCGTCGATGGTTACCTGCACGTTGCTTTTGCACTCTATGGGGCAGGCCATGTCGTAGGCAAGGAGTTGGTTGTTGAGGCCGCCGATGAGCAGTACGCCACCGAACCCTGTATAGCTGTTGGCCGGCCAGGAGAAACCTTTGGGCAGCGAGTTCTTGACAAAGGTCTGCCACTCCATGTACCCGTGTACGCCGTAGACGCTCCATTGGGCCGCGTATATCTCTATGTGTACGGGGCGGGCGGGCAGTCGCTGGTCGTCGTAGTTGTCGCACCCCGACAGGAGGTACGACATGGCGAGCAGCAAGCAACAGAGCAGGTGACGGGCGACGTTGCGGTGTGACATGGTGCGAGACTGTTTTTAGCGGCCCAGCAGGGCGTTGAAAGCCGATTGGGTTTTCTCGAAATCGAAACTCTCTACAATCTGCTTTTCGAGTGAGGCAATCTGCTCGTTGCAGAGGTTCCCGATGCTGCCTTCGTGGGTGTGGTGCAAATTCTTGTCGGGGGTGAAGTCGCCGGCCTCGATGCGCAGCCCCACCTGCTTGTAGGCATCGCGGAAGGGGGTACCTGCGAGGGTGAGGCGGTTTACCTCTTCGACGCTGAATATGGGGTCGTATCGTTTGTCGTCGAGTATGTGTTCGTTGACGGTGATGCGGCTCATCATTTGGTCGACCATGTGCAGGCAGTCTTTCAGTTCGTCAAACGAGGGGAGGAATACCTCCTTGATGATTTGCAGGTCGCGGAAGTAGCCCGACGGCAGGTTGTTGGCGATAAGGGTGATTTGGTAAGGCAGCGCCTGTATCTTGTTGCATTTGGCCCGCGTGAGCTCAAATACGTCGGGATTTTTCTTATGGGGCATGATGCTCGACCCCGTGGTGTAGGCGTCGGGCAGCTTGATGAAGCCGAAGTTCTGCGAATTGAACAGGCAGGCGTCGAAGGCCAGTTTGGAGAGGGTGGCGGCGATGGAGGCCAGCGCCGAGGCTACGATGCGTTCGGTCTTTCCGCGGCCCATCTGGGCGTAGACCACGTTGTAGTTCATCGAGTCGAAGCCCAGCAACTGCGTGGTGAGGCTGCGATTGAGGGGAAACGACGAGCCGTAGCCGGCTGCCGAACCCAACGGGTTGCGGTTGCTCACCCGGTAGGCGGCCTGTAACACGGTGAGGTCGTCGACGAGACTCTCGGCATAGGCACCGAACCATAGTCCGAACGACGAGGGCATGGCCACTTGCAGGTGAGTGTAGCCCGGCATGAGTACCGCCTTGTATTTCTCGCTTTGGGCAATGAGGGTGGCAAAGAGCCGGTCGGTAAGTTCTACGATTTGTTGCAGTGCCGACCGTATGAAGAGTTTCAAGTCGACCAGCACCTGGTCGTTGCGGCTGCGGCCGCTGTGTATCTTCTTGCCGATGTCGCCCAGCCGGCGGGTGAGCATGAGTTCGACCTGCGAATGTACATCTTCGACTCCGTCTTCGATGACGAATTGTCCGGCCTCGGCCACGGCATAGATGTGTCGCAGCTCGGTGATGAGTGCGTCGAGTTCGTCGCGGGTGAGGAGCCCGATGCTTTCGAGCATCGTGATGTGGGCTATGGAGCCTAGTATGTCGTAGGGGGCGAGGTAGAGGTCCATCTCACGGTCGCGCCCCACAGTGAAGCGGTCGATGTCGGCATCGACCTGAACGTTCTTTTCCCAAAGTTTCTGTGCCATGTCGTCGGTTGCTTTTAGTCAAAAGGTATGAGGGTTATAGCCTCGGCAATTTTGTTGATGCCTTCTTGCAGCGGCTTGGATATCATGCCGCGTATGAAGGGATTGAGTTCGGCGCGGAGGGTGAGCTTCATGGCCGTGTTGTCTTCGGGGGTGGGAAGCAACTGTATCCAGATGAAGAAGGGCACGGGCGACTCTACCGTTTCGAGTTTGATGGTCTTGTTGGGTTCTCTCTCTACGATGCGAATGGCAATATTCCCGGCCGGACTGGCCGAGAAACTGCAATTGTCGCGGTCGCAACGGAAGTTGGAGATTTTGTCTTCGGGAAGTCTGTCGCGCAGGCGTTCGAGATTGGAGAGGTCCGACAAGGTCTCGAAAACGGTCTCGACATTGGCGGCTATGGTTTTGACGGGGCTTTCAAAAGAGGTCATCGCTAACGGTGGGTTTGAGAGGTTGGATAATTATTTTCCGGCATTCCACGAAGCGGGGTCTTTGCGCCACTCTTTTAATGTTTCGAGATCTCCGTCGGAGATATAGCCGGTTTGCAGGGCGGCTTCGAGCACGGCTTCGTAATTGCTGAGGGTAATGACGTCTACTTTGGCAGCTTTGAAGCGCTCTTCGGCAACGGGGAAGCGGTAGGAGAAGATGGCGGCCATGCCCACTACTTCGCAGCCTACGTTGCGAATGGCTTCAACGGCTTTGAGGCTGCTGCCGCCGGTGGAGATGAGGTCTTCGATGACAACGACACGCTGGCCCGGAATGAGATTGCCCTCGATGAGGTTTTCGAGTCCGTGGTCTTTGGGTGCCGAACGCACATAAACGTAGGGAAGTCCCAGTTGCTCGGCAATGAGAGCGCCCTGGGCTATGGCTCCAGTGGCTACACCGGCGATGGCATCGATGTTTTCAAACCGCTCCATGATGAGGCGGCACAGTTCTATTTTGATGAAGCTCCGTATGGCGGGGTATGATAGCGTTTTCCGGTTGTCGGTGTAAATAGGCGATTTCCAACCCGACGCCCAAGTGAACGGAAGGGCGGGTTGTAATTTTACTGCACTGATTTTCAGTAATTTCTCGGCAACTAAACGCTCCAATGTTTTCATAATCGTATGTTTTATTCGGTAGGTATAGGGATTGTTGTATATGGTTGATGTTATAGAGCCAACGTTTTATGGCACACAAAGATAATATAAAGAATGAGATAAAAAAAATAAAATGAGGAATTTCGCGTGCCGATTTTTATCGGGCAAATGAGAGGGTGAGCAGCGAAAGACTCGCGGGTTGTGCCGCCTGCAAAGCTTGTGCGCAGGCCAGCAGAGTGGCACCTGTCGTGACGATGTCGTCGACAAGGAGAATGTGCCGGCCGGTGCAGCTGTGCCGGGGCGAGAGGGCGAAGATGTCGCGGGTGTTGAGCCAGCGGTCGTAGAGTGAAAGGCGGGTCTGCGACGGGTTGTGTTTCCGGCGCACGAGGCTGAGGGTGTCGATGGCGATGCCGCTGACGTCGGCAATGCCGCGGGCTATCCATTCGCTCTGGTTGTAACCCCGTTCCCGCAGACGTACGCGGTGCAGGGGGACGGGTATGAGCGTGTCGATGCCGTCGAGCCGGTTGTCGGCGCAGAGTTCCCGGGCATAGAGTTGCCCCAGATAGCGGGCACACGCTTTCCCGTCGTGGTATTTGATGTAGTGCAGCAGGTTGCGGTAGGGGGAGTGGGGCGAGGAGTAGAACAGGGCAAAAGCGCTGTCGATGTCGATTTTCCCGCGGAACAATTGCTCCATGGCGTGGCTCTCTTCGCGGTGGAACGAGGTGCGTGGCAGGTGTTGCAGGCAGTGCAGGCACAGGTGCTGTTCGCTGCCGGTCAGCCTTCTTCCGCACACGGCGCACAGCCGGGGGAAAAAGAGGTCGAGCAGATGGTTAATCGTCGCAGGTGTCGTCATAGTCGTCCCTTCCCAAGATCGAAAATATTATACCCGTTTCGAAGCCACGCGAGAGGGCGAAACGCAGGAGCTTTGCCTTGTCGGCTCGCGGGTCGGAGCCGTCGAGCTGTTGGCGTTTGCGGTCGATGAGTTCCCACAGCAGCTGGCGGTAGGAGGTCTCGTCGATGAGGGCAAGGGCGTCGGCCACGGCTGCATCGGGTAGCCTCTTTTGCCGCAGGGCGGCGCAGATTTTCAGGCGGCCCCAGCGGTCGAATTGTATTTTGTCGTGTACAAAGCTGCGGCAGTATCGGGCCTCGTCGATGTATCCCTCTTCGCGGAGGTGTGCGACGATGCGGCGTATATCCGGGGCCGCTACCCCCCAGCGGGAGAGTTTCTCTTCGATTTCGCTTGCGCACCGTTCGGCGGTGGAGCAGAGGGCGGCTGCCCGGTAAAGGGCTTCTTCGGGGGTGAGGGGCTTTTTCATTGGTCGGTGTTTATCGGGTGGCTGAGGCGAAGCGTTCCCGGCCCGACAGGTCGCGGCGGACCTGTATGTGGCGGAACCCCTCGTCGTGAAGCATCTGTTCGGTTTCCCGGGCAAAGAGCGGATTGATTTCAAAATAGAGCCGTCCGCCGTCGTGCAGAAGATGTCTTGCGACCACGGCGATGGCCCGGTAGAAGAGCAGCGGCTCCTCCTCGGGAACAAAGAGCGCCGAGTGCGGCTCGTGGTCGAGTACGTTGGGCTCCATGGCGTCTACCTCCGAGGGGACGATGTAGGGCGGGTTGCTTACAATCATGTCGTAGCGGCCGTATGCGTCGGCTTCCGGGGTAAAGTGCAGAATGTCAAGTTGGCGAAATTGTACGCGGGTGCCCAGCGAGCGGTTGTTGGCCTCGGCTATGCGCAGGGCGTTGGGTGAGATGTCCCACCCCTCGACGCGACATTCAGGAAACCGGTGCGAGAGGGCGATGGCTATGCAGCCACTTCCCGTGCCGATGTCGACGATGCTCGACGGCGGACACTTCCGGTTTTCGTCGGCGATGAGCAGGGTCAGCTCCTCGGTTTCGGGGCGTGGTATGAGTACCCCCGGGGCAACGCCTATACGCAGGCCGTCGAAGTGGGTGTGTCCCAAAACGTATTGGACCGGTTCGTTTTTTTTGAGCCTTTCGACGATAACTTCGATTTTTTTTCGGATAGGTTCGTCCAAAATCCTATCTTTGTGCAAGAATGCCTCCACGGGAGAGAGTCCGCACACCTCCTCTTGCAGCAGTCGGGTGAGGGCGCGTATCTCTTCGGGCGGATAGAGGCCGTCGAGCGCTTCCTGGATATGTCGGATTGTCTTTTGCATGAGGCAAAGATAGCGAAAGCCGAGAGCAGAGGCAAGGAGAAAACGAAGTTTTCGTCGTTGCCTATGCCGAGGCGCCCCCTGTCTTCTGAAAAGATAGCGAAAGCCGAGAGCAGAGGGGGGGAGAAAACAAAGTTTTCGTCACTGACTATGCCGAGGCACCTCCTCTCTTCTGAAAAGAAGGCAAAGCCGGGGTGTCGAGGTAAAAGAAAAAATGGCGTCGGAAGCCGTTGGCGGTGCCGCCGCTACCCCTTCTCGACTCTCGCAACCGCCGGGAAGGAGGGGCGGAAAAGTCGGATAAAAGCCGCTCATGATTGAGAAAAAGAATGATAATCAGATAGAGACAATGGAAAATCAGAACGTTGACGAGATGTATATGCGGCGATGCCTGCAACTGGCAGCCTGTGGCCGTGGCCATGTGTCGCCCAACCCCATGGTGGGAGCCGTCGTTGTGTGCGATGGTCGGATAATAGGTGAGGGGTATCACCGGCAGTTTGGCGGCCCGCATGCCGAAGTCAATGCCATTGCCTCGGTGCGAAATCCCGAATTGCTTTCCCGTTCCACGCTGTATGTCTCGCTCGAGCCCTGCTCCCATTACGGGAAGACCCCGCCGTGCAGCCTCCTGATTATCGAGAAGAAGATACCCCGTGTTGTTATAGGGTGTCTCGATCCGTTTCCCAAAGTTTCGGGGCGGGGTATTGCTCTGTTGCGTGATGCCGGCATCGAGGTCGTTACAGGAGCCCTCGACGAAGAGTGTCGGGCATTGAACGTCGCTTTTATGACGGCCCATGAACAGCAGCGCCCGTATGTCGTCTTGAAGTGGGCTCAGAGTTCCGATGGTTTTATCGACAGCTGTCGCACTCCCGATGAGCCGCCCTGTCGTTTTTCCGACGAGCAAACGTCGCTTCTCGTGCATCGTCTCCGGGCCGGGAGCGACGCCATATTGGTGGGCTCTCGTACTTTGCATTGCGACAATCCGTCGCTTACCTTGCGCCTGTGGCCGGGCCGACGCTCTCCGCTGCGCGTCGTTCTTGGTGCGCACATCGACTTTCCTCCGTCGTCGCCCTTGCTCACCGACGGGCTGCCTACCGAAATTTTTACGTCCCACCCGATACCATTGCCGACATCGGCCGGGGCAGTGCGCTGCACAGTACTCGATTTTTCCAGGCCGGTGATTCCACAACTGCTGAAATCTCTTTATGATGAGGGCGTTACTTCTCTGCTGGTTGAGGGTGGAGCCGTTACGCTGCAATCGTTTATCGATGCCGGATATTGGGACGAAGCCTATGTCGAAACTGCACCTCTCGTCTTGCATGAGGGGGTGCGGGCTCCCGCTCTTTCCCAGGCTTTGTGTCGGACAAGTATGATGTGCGGCTTACATCAACTTCAACGTTATTCCCACTTGGCTCGTTTGTCATAAAGCGCAAAGAAAGAGGCCTATATTATAAATTATTATAATAATCTCCATCAGAAGAAGAAAAAGCCGAAAATCTTTCTAATTTTGTGACCTTGTATCATGTAACCTCTTTCTTTGGAATGAAGCTGACGAGATTTTTTTTGTTGCCGGTGTGTATCGGTGTGATGTTGTATGGGCTGGTGGCCTGTAATTCCGACGATGATGCCGATCTCATATACACATCGAATGCCAATACGATGGTGCGCACCTTTTCATTGGCGGCCGATATTGATATACTGACCAACCTCTCTTATCGCTATTTTACCATCGATCTGGTGAAGGGCCAAATTTACAATCCCGATTCGTTTCCTTACGGTACAGATATCTCTGCCCTTGTTCCGGATATTACCTTTGACAATCCGTCGAGTGTCGAAATTACGGTTCTCGGCAAAGACGATGGTTCTTTGTTGAAGACCATTGACTATCTCGAAGACGATAGCGACTCAATCGATTTCAACAACGATGTCAAAATGAAAGTCGTAGCCGCCGATGGCGTTACCACGCAGGAGTACCGTATCGAGGTGCGTGTACACCGGGTGCAGGCCGATTCGCTGGTGTGGGCTACATTGGGCGCACACACGTTGCCTACGTTGCTTGAATCGCCGGTGGCTCAGAAGACCGTTGCTTTCGGAGACAAAGCCTATTGCTTTACCACTGATGGCACAGCCTACAGTCTGGGCGTCTCATCGGCTCCTGCCGACAGGTGGGATCTTTATACGTTCGCGCCCTGGGGCGATACCCTTTCGGTGTCGACGATTGTAGCGTCGTCCGATACACTTTTTGCACTGTGCGGTACACCTGATGCCGATGGCAACCAGACGTTGTGCCGCTCGGCCGACGGCCTGACGTGGACTCCCGTTGCTGATGCTCGCTTTGCTGCTCTCATCGGGGTGTGGAACGAACGGCTCACGGGAGTTGCCGTTACGGAGGCTGGGTATGTCCATGCTACGTACGAAGCAGGAACCTATACCGCAGAAACGTTGATAGAGACCAACTTTCCGGTGTCGGGATACAGTAACACGATAGCTTATAGCGATACCTCATACGGAACCTCGCAAATATATTTCTTTGGAGGTCGGTGCGCCGACAATTCTTACAGTGGTCACATATGGGCGTACGATGGTGTACGATGGGCAGCGCTCTCCAAGGTGGGAATTGCCGGTGGTGCGGGGGCTGCGGTATCGCCTCGTGAAGGCGCGCTGTTTTTCTCCTATTACAACGACGAATACAATGCTGAGTCGGACTATTTTGTCCGCAAGACCTACTATTACATATTGGGCGGAAAAGATGCCACCGGCGTCCGCAACGACCTCTACTATACCAATACATTGGGCGGATACTGGGAACAGGCCGCCAAGGGCACTCCGCTCTATGTGTCGAACATGGGATTTACTTCTCGGGCATTTGCCTCGGCCTACATCAGTGAGGAGTCGGCGGTGATACCGGCAACATCGCTCTCAACGTGGCAATGGGCCGAGATGCCCTACCTCAGCCGTGTGACCCGCAGTAGCGATGAAGCAGTGCCATACGTCTATGTATTTGGCGGATATGACAGTCGCAACAATTTGATTGACGAGATATGTCGCGGCGTCGTACTGCGCTTCACCTTTTAGTGAAGAATGTAAAAATAGTAGGGGTGGGAGATAATTTTTTGAACCCGGGCGGCGTTTCTCATACATGAGACAGCGCAAAATGTATCGGAATATGAGAAAAAAGCTGGTCGCACTTCTCTGGTTGATAGGCAGCCTGCTGCCGTTGTCGGCCCAAGAGTATCTCTACGAGATAGGTGCGGCAGGCGGAATAGGTGCATACGTAGGCGATATAAGCAGTAACCCGTTTCACAAGCCCGGCGGGGCTTATGGGGTGTTGTTTCGCCAGCACATCAATTATCGTTGGGCCTTGAAATATAACCTGACGATGACTCGTGTGAAAGGGTCGACCCAAGGGTTGTCGAATGTCTTTCCGGGAAATGCTCAGTATGCGTTCAGTCGTTCGGTGATGGATTTCGGGGCAGAAGCCGAGTTCAATTTCTTCCATTACGGCATGGGCGAGAGCTACAAGGGTACCCGGCGCTTTACGCCCTATATAGTAACCGGTCTTGGCTTTACGGCCGTGCCTCGGAAAGGCGACGGATATTTCTCGCTCCACATACCCATGGGGGTGGGTGTGAAATATAAGTTGGCCCGACGCTGGAATCTCGCTGTGGAATTTACCATGCGCAAGACCTTGGGCGACAAGCTCGACGGTAAGGCTTTGGACGACCCCTATCGTATTACCAGTGCGGCCTTTAAAAATACCGACTGGTATGCACTCACGATGATTTCCATCACCTACGACATCGGTCGCAAGTGTGTTGATTGTAATCCGTCGAGTGCTTTTTAGAGGTTTCATACTAATGATATAACCATATAGTAAACAAAAATGTCGCTTATAGACAACATCGATAAAACCCGCTTGCCACGGCACATTGCCATCATTATGGACGGTAACGGCCGTTGGGCCAAGGAGCGGGGCAAAGAACGCTCTTACGGTCATCGTCAAGGAGTGGAGGCGGTGCGCACCATTACCCGTACCGCCGGTAATTTGGGAATAGAATATTTGACTCTATATACATTTTCGACCGAGAATTGGTCTCGTCCCGAAGAGGAGGTGCATGCTTTGATGGCGTTGATGGTCATGGCCATTGAGCAGGAAACTCCCGAATTGATGAAAAACAATGTGCGTCTCACGGCTATCGGCGATTTGGAACGTATGCCGGCTGAGGTGCGGGAGCGTCTCTTCCGTTGCATGGAGCAGACGGCCTCCAATACGGGTATTACCTTGGTGCTGGCGTTGAGCTACTCTTCCCGATGGGAAATCGTGCGCGCCGCCCGATTCTTGGCTGCGGAGGCAGCCGCCGGCCGTTTGTTGCCCGAGCAAATCGATGAACAGTGTGTTTCGTCGGCCCTTACGACGAGTGCCATTCCCGACCCCGACCTGCTGATACGCACCGGGGGAGAATGCCGCATCAGCAACTTCCTGTTGTGGCAGGCCGCTTATTCAGAACTCTATTTTACACCACAATATTGGCCCGACTTCGACGAAGAGAGCCTGTATAAAGCTATTTGTGATTATCAGTCGCGCGAACGTCGCTTCGGAAAAATCAGTGAACAATTATGATGATGTCGACACATTCTTGCCATATATCGCTGCAAAAGACCTGCTTCTTGGCAGTACTTTTTTTCATTCTATTGTTTCCTTCGCCGCTGGCCGCTCAACTTTCCCTCTCCGGAAGTGCGCCGGTCGACACGATATACAATCCGCAAATCGACTACGGAGCCATACCTCGCAGGTATGAGATTGCCGATATCACGGTGTCGGGAGCTACCGACAATTACGAAGACTTTGTGATTATCGGATATTCGGGCCTTTCGGTCGGCGATGAAATAGAGATTCCCGGCGATGCCATTACCGATGCCGTGAAACGCTTCTGGAAGCAGGGACTCTTTTCCGATATTGTCATCTCGGTAACCAAGATTGCGGGGAATAAGGTATGGCTCAATATCGCATTGCAGCAACGTCCCCGCATATCGCAGGTCAACTATATCGGAATCAAGAAGTCTGAAAGAGAAGAGTTGGAGCAGCGTCTCGGCCTGATAAAGGGAAACCAGATAACCCCCAATCTCATCGACCGGGCCAAACTCCTCATCAAGCGCTATTACGACGATAAGGGCTTCAAGAATGCCGAAGTGTCTATCTACCTGAAAGATGACTTATCGAATGAAAATCAGGTGATTATCGATATAGACATCGACAAGAAGGAGAAAATCAAGGTACATAAAATCTATTTCTCCGGAAACAAGGTGTTGAGCAACCGCAAGTTGCACCGGGCCATGAAGAAAACCAGTCAGCGCAAATACCTGCCTACCCTTTTCCGTCCCAAGAAGTTTGTGCCCGAGCGCTATGCCGAAGACCTTGAACTCATCATCGGAAAATACAACGAGCTGGGTTACCGCGATGCGGTTATTCTCTCCGACAGTGTTGTGCCCTATGACGAGAAGACGGTCGACATATACATCGATCTCGAAGAGGGCGACCAATATTTTATCCGGGATATCAGCTGGGTGGGTAATACCGTTTACACCACCGACCAACTCAATCGTGTGCTGCGTCTCGAACCCGGTGATGTCTATAACCAGAAGCTCCTCAAAGAGCGTACCGAAACCGATGAAGATGCCATCTCGACCATCTATATGGACAATGGATATCTCTTTTTCCAGATACATGCCATAGAGAGCAATGTCGAAAACGACTCTATCGACCTTGAACTCTCCATCATGGAGGGGCCGCAAGCCACCATCAACAAGGTGACCATTACCGGTAACGACCGCCTGTACGAGCATGTCGTGCGTCGTGAGTTGCGTACCCTGCCGGGTGAACTTTTCAACCGCTCGGAGCTGATGCGTTCGATGCGTGAAATCATGCAGTCGGGCCATTTCAACCCCGAAACGATGGATGTGAAACCCGAGCCCGACTATGAGAATGGTACCGTAGATCTTACCTATGTGCTCGAATCGAAAGCCAACGACCAGGTCGAGCTGTCGGCCGGTTGGGGACAGACCGGTATCATTGGCCGACTGAGCCTGAAATTTACCAACTTCTCGGTCAAGAACCTCTTCAACCCCAAGACCTATAAAGGCATCATACCTCAGGGCGACGGGCAGACGCTTACCCTCAGCGTGCAGACCAATGCCCGCTACTACCAGTCTTACAGCATGTCGTTCTTCGAACCGTGGTTTGGCGGCAAACGTCCCAATTCGCTCAGCTTCTCGGTCTATTACAGTAAGTCGACGGCGTTGAGTACCTCGTTCTACAACGACAACTATTACAGCTACTACGATTACCTCTATGGTTATAATTCCAGTGCGTCGGACTATACCTATGCCATCGACCCCGATAAGTATATCAAGTTGTTCGGTATCTCGCTCGGTCTGGGACAACGATTGACCTGGCCCGACGACTATTTCACCTTCACGGCCGACCTCAATTACCAACTGTACAAACTGAAAAACTGGGAGTACCTCTTCCGTATGCAGAACGGTACCTCGCACAGCATTACCCTGGGTCTCACCCTGGCGCGTAACTCGATAGACAATCCCTACTATACGACTCGCGGTTCGCAGTTCTCTCTTTCGGTACAACTTACACCGCCCTATTCGCTGTTTGACCACACCGACTATGCTTCGCTCGATGCCTCGAATGCCGAAGACCAGCAGAAACTGTACCGGTGGATAGAATACCATAAATGGAAGTTTAACAGTAAATTCTACCTCCCGTTAGCCTCGTTCGGGTTCGGCGAAGACAAAACCTATACACTGGTCATGATGGGCCGCTTCGATTTGGGAATCCTGGGTTCATACAACAAGTACAAGAAGTCGCCCTTTGAGACTTTCTATGTGGGTGGCGACGGTATGACAGGTTCTTCTTACAACTACGCGACCGAGACCATTGCCCTCCGTGGTTATGAGAACGGCGCCCTTACCCCGTATGGACAAGAGGGTTATGCCTATGCTCGCTTGGGTGCCGAGTTGCACTTCCCCGTGCTGATGCAGGGTTCTACGATTATATATGCACTGGCCTTTGCCGAGGCAGGTAATGCGTGGACCGAGGTAAAAGATGTCAATCCCTTTAAACTCAAACGCTCGGCCGGAGTGGGTGTGCGCATCTTCCTCCCGATGATTGGTCTTATGGGTATTGACTGGGGATATGGCTTCGACAAAGCCTTGCCTACTTCGACGTCAAGAAGTGGCAGCCAGCTCCACTTTATCCTGGGTCAGGAGTTCTGATGACTGTCGGGAAACAGAACAGGAACCTGTTCCGATTGTTTTTAAAAGAAAATGCTAACCATAAAAAGAAAAGCTATGAAACGAATGATTCTTTTGTTGGCTGTCTCGGCTTTCTGTCTGGCCGGGGCCCATGCGCAGAAATTTGCTCTTATCGATATGGAGTATATTCTCAAAAACATACCGGCCTATGAAATGGCCAATGAGCAGTTGAAACAGATTTCCCTCCGTTGGGAAAAAGAGATTACCGACCAGGCTCAGAAAGTGGAAGAGATGTATAAGGAGTATCAGTCTAATGCCGTGTTCCTTACCGACGCTCAGAAACAGCAGAAGGAAGAAGAGATACTGGAACAGGATAAAGCTACACAGGACCTGCGCCGGAAATATTTCGGCCCCGAGGGAGAATTGTTCAAGAAACGCGAAAGTCTGATGAAACCCATACAAGACGACATCTATGAGGCCGTGAAATCGATTTCCGAAGGAAAAGGTTACCAGATGGTCATAGACCGGGCTTCGTCGGCAAACATCATTTTTGCCTCTCCTCGTATCGACATCAGCAACGAAGTGCTGTCGAAGTTGGGTTTTTCCAAATAATTTGACTACATTTGTCGCATCGTAGAAACAATAAAAAACTCAAAAAATAAATCATACTATGATTAAAAAACTCATTATTCTTGTTTTCTTGGCTTTGCCGCTTGGCCTTGCCGCTCAAAACCTTAAATTTGGTACTGTCAACACGGTCGATGTGTTCAATCTCATGCCCGAAAAGGCTACGGCCGAGAAGCAACTCGAAGACCTCTCGAAACAATACGAAAACGAATTCATGAAAATGCAGGAAGAGTTCACAACCAAATACAAAGATTTTGTGAACAGTCAAGATTCCATGCCCGAAAATATCAAGCAACGCCGTATGCAGGAGATTCAGGAAATACAACAACGTATCCAGAATTTCCGCGAAGTGGCTACCAGCGATTTGGAAGAGCAACAGGCAAAACTCTTGGCCCCTCTGCAAGAGAAGATTACCAATGCCGTGAAAGCTGTTGGTCAGGAAAACGGATTTACCTTCATCTTTGATATGAGCATTCCTTCCGTACTTTATGCCGGTGGTCAAGCTATCGACGCCACCCCGCTGGTAAAAGCCAAACTGGGATTGCAGTAAAACGACCGATATTTGCGGCCGTCTAACCCGAAAAAACTTTTTCTGTGAAAGATATGCCGACTTTTATAGCAGACCACCGGCCAGGACCTATCGGAATTTTCGATTCGGGCTACGGTGGTCTCACTATTTTGGAGAAGATACGCCATCTTCTTCCCCAGTATGATTACATCTATCTGGGCGATAATGCACGCGCTCCCTACGGAACACGCTCGTTCGAGGTGGTATATGAATTTACCCGTCAGGCCGTGCTGAAACTTTTTTCCATGGGTTGCCGATTGGTTATTCTGGCTTGTAATACGGCTTCGGCCAAGGCCTTGCGTTCCATACAGCAGCTCGATTTGCCGGTGGTGGCTCCCGATCGTCGGGTGCTGGGCATTATCAGGCCCACGGCCGAGGTGGTAGGAAACATTACACGCACGTCGCACGTCGGCGTACTGGCTACGGTGGGAACCATACAGTCATGTTCCTATACCCTTGAAATCAAGAAACTCTTTCCCCATGTACAAGTGGTAGGTGAGGCCTGCCCCATGTGGGTGCCGCTGGTCGAGAACCGAGAGTATGATAATCCCGGTGCCGACTATTTTATTGAGAAAAACATCAAAGCGCTCATGGCGCAAGATGCTCGTATCGATACCGTTATTCTGGCCTGTACGCACTATCCGCTTCTGCTCGACAAGATACGCCGTTATTTGCCGCAAGGGGTTACTCCGTTGATACAGGGCGACATTGTCGCTGAGAGTCTCAAAGACTATCTGACGCGTCACCCCGAGATGGAGCAACGTTGTATGCGGGGAGGTGAGTGTACCTTCTACACAACCGAGTCGCCCGAGAAGTTTGCCGTGTTGGCATCGATATTTTTACAGAAGAAAATCACGGTAACCCGTTTAACTCTTGACTGAAAGACATGGTACAAGTGCGCATAAACAAGTATATCAGTGATACCGGCTTTTGCTCCCGTCGTGAAGCCGATAAGTTGGTCGACGACGCTCGTGTCGAAGTCAATGGCTCCGTAGCTTTGCCTGGGACAAAGGTCTCTCCGGGCGATACTGTCCGTATCGACGGTGAGGTGTTGCGCCCCAATCCCGAGTCGTTTATCGAACGCCCCAAACTTCCCAAGCCCAAGAAACGGCCGGTACGAAATACTCCCGTTGAAGAAGAGGAGGCCCCCGTGCATCGTTCTCACCGCGGTACCCGCGGCGGCCTTCGCAACCGCCTCGACAGGGAAGAGTTGCCCAAGCCTCGTAACGACAGGTCTCGCCAGTCAAAAACAAAAAAAGATGGCGGGCGGTCGCCCCACCGTCATTGATTTGTCTCTCGTAAATAACCTTGAAAGAAATGTCTCATACGCTCGAAATCGAAGAACGCATTGTCAAAATGCTCCGTACCGTCTACGACCCCGAAATACCGGTTAATGTCTATGACCTCGGACTTATCTACAAGGTAGATGTCGACGATGATGGCCGTGTGGTCATCGATATGACCCTCACTGCTCCCAACTGTCCGGCGGCTGACTTCATCGTCGAAGATGTCAAGCAGAAAATCGAAAGTGTCGAGGGTGTCTCTTCGACTCAAATCAATCTGGTTTTTGAACCGGAATGGAACAAGGATATGATGAGTGAAGAGGCCAAACTCGAACTTGGCTTCCTCTAAGCCGTCGGTTTCCTGTCCTTTTTTCTCCACCATTGTTGCATGAGAACCAATACCTATTTCATATCCGACCTGCATCTGGGTATGCGTGCCCTTTCGCCCGAACAGCGTTTGGAGCGTGAGCGTCGTGTCGTGCGCTGGCTCGACACCATCAAGGACGATGCGGCCGCACTCTATCTCTTGGGCGATATTCTCGATTACTGGTATGAATACAAGTATGTCGTGCCTCGCGGATTTACCCGTTTCTTTGGGAAAATTGCTGAACTCACCGATAGCGGGGTTGAGGTGCATTGGTTCATCGGCAACCATGATATTTGGATTTTCGACTATCTCCCTGCCGAGCTGGGGGTCATTGTGCACAAGTCGCCTTGCCTGGTGTCGCTGGGACGCTACACGGCCTATTTGGCCCACGGCGATGGATTGGGGCGTACCCCTCTTTCGTTTCGTGTGATACGGGCTATTTTTTACAGTCGGTTTTGCCAGCTCCTTTATTCGTCCATTCACCCGCGTTGGACGGTTGCCTTTGCCCACCGATGGTCGGCTCACAGCCGCAAGCATGGCGATGACCTTCCCTATCAGGGCGAAGACAACGAGTTCCTGGTGCGTTATGCCCGGGAGTATAGTCGCGAGAATCCTTCTCCGCACATCGACTTCTTTATCTTCGGGCACCGTCATATCATGCTCGACCTGATGCTGGCGCGCGATTGTCGTGTGCTGATATTGGGCGACTGGATACAGCACTTCTCTTTTGCCCGTTTCGACGGCGAACAACTCTTGCTCGAACAGTATATCGAAGACGAGTCTGCTCTTTAAGTCGTCTGTCTGTTCTCTCCCTTTCCCGACCACCCGTCACGCTGTTTGCCATCTTGTGCCGTAGGGTTTCTTTATTGCTTGTTCAAAGATACACCGAGGGCGATACTTCATGTAAACGAAGTATCGCCCTCGACGTCGGTTTATGTCCCCGGACTGTTATTTCTCCTTGAAGATGCGGTCAAGAAATGTCGTCATGTGGGCTACGGCCGTATCGAACCACGGACGGAAAAACCAGTAGGTGTGCGGCGTGTCTTCAAGAGTATGCACCTCGCTGTGAATGCCCAGTGAGTCGAGTTTTGCGGTAGCCTCGTCGCGGCCGTTGTGGAAGCGCGGTATCGAGCTGTTGATAAAGCATACCGGGGCCGATTGCCGGCCTATCCAGAAGAGGGCCGAAGCGCCTTTCCAGTTTTCGGGTTGCTCTTCGTAGGTGCCACCCAGCCAAATGGCGTCGACCGGCAGAGTCTTTCCCTTGGCCCTGGCTTCGCGGGCACGGCCCACCGACTCCTCGGTTACGAAAGAAGAGATACCGTCCATGTTGATGACGGCTCCTATTTTCCCACTTTTGTTCTGCATGCCGAGGAGCATGGCCAACTGGCCGCCGGCCGAGCAGCCCGACACGGCTATTTTCTTGCGATCGATGCCATATCGCTTGGCATTCTTGTAGACCCATTCGACGGCATCTTCGAGGTCTTCGACTCCGGCGGGGTAGAGCGCTTCGGGTATCAGTCGGTATTCGACAGGAATGGCTACATATCCGCGGGCGGCTATCTGTTGCGCCATGGGCACCTGCAATTCGGGGCTTCCCGAGTTCCACCCGCCGCCGTGAATCATCAGCAATACGGGATATTTCTTGTTGTCGTCGGGGCGATAGATGTTCATTTTCAAGGCGTGTTTACCCAATGAGTTCGATACTTTCTTGTAGGTTACGTCCTCGTAGGCACGCACACCTTGGGGTAGTGAGGCTCTCACCGGCTCGATGTAGGGGCGGTATTTGCGTTCTTTCTTGTATGTGCCGTCGAGAGTGAATGAGGTGTCGCGCGGCACACCGTCGATGATGACCGTTTGTGCGGCGACTGTTGTGGCGGCAAAAAGGCAGATGGCCGAGATTAAAGCTTTTTTCATGGTGGTAATGTTACATTGTGTCGAGACCTGTTTGTGGCGCTGTTGCTGTTGTTGCTGGAAAGGCTCTGGCTTGTGTCTCGGTGTATCTCCATATCGTTTCAAGAGCTTTCCGGGCTTTTCGGTTCACTATCTTTTTTGTGGAGACCGATTCCTGAGAAGAATGGAGGAGCATTTGCTTTTCAGAAAAAAATTATGGCGAAACAGGTCTTCGATGCGGTCTGTTGTGAGATAAAAAAACACCCTTGTACCGAGTGTGGTACAAGGGTGTTGCATAAAGAGGGTTATTACTTCATGACGATGTTTTGGGTATCGAGTGCAATCATCAGCTCCTCGTCGGTAGGAATGACAACGACACGCACTTTCGAGGCGGGGGTAGAGAGTTCCACTTCTACGCCGTGCGATTTCTTGTTGAGTTCCTTGTCTATCTCTACACCCATGAACCCGAGTTGGTTACAAACAACTTCGCGACTGACGGCCTGGTTCTCACCAACACCGCCGGTGAAGACGATGACGTCTACACCGTTAAGTACGGCAGCATAGGCGCCGATGTATTTGGCAATGCGGTATTCATACATCGTGAGGGCCAGTTTGGCCTTTTCGTTGCCTTGGGCAATGGCGCTTTCGATTTCGCGCATGTCCGACGACACGCCCGAGATACCCAGCACGCCGCTCTTCTTGTTGATGAGGGTCGAGAGACCTTTGTCGTCGAGACCCTCTTTCTCCTGAATGAACACGAGTGCGCCGGCGTCTACGTCGCCGCAGCGGGTCCCCATCATGAGACCTTCAACGGGAGTGAGGCCCATTGAGGTGTCAACCGACTTGCCGTCTTTGATGGCCGTTATGGAGCCGCCGTTGCCGATGTGGCAGGTGATGATGCGTTGCTTCTCGTAGGGGAGATTCAGGAACTCACAGGCACGGCGCGATACATAGCGGTGGCTGGTGCCGTGGAAACCATAGCGGCGTATGCCGTATTTTTCGTACAGCTCGTAGGGGAGTGCGTACATGTAGGCATATTGGGGCATGGTTTGGTGGAAGGCGGTGTCGAATACGGCAACCTGAGGTACGTTGGGGAGAATTTTTTCTACGGCGTCGATACCTTTGAGGTTGGCCGGGTTGTGCAGCGGAGCAATGTCGATGCACTCGATGATTTTCTCTTTTACGGCCTTGTCGATGAGTACCGACTGGTTGAACTTCTCACCGCCGTGTACGACGCGGTGACCTACGGCATTAATCTCTTCGAGCGAGGAGATGCAACCGTATTCTTTGCTCACCAACGTGTCGAGTATGAACTCGATGCCGACGGTGTGTTCGGGAATCTCTTTTTCTAGAATGACCTTTTCGCCGCTGGGCAGGGTGAGTTTGAGGAAAGAGCCTTTCAAGCCGATTTTCTCGATGCCGCCTTGCGCCAGCACGGCTTTGGTGTCGGTCTCAAAGAGTTTGTATTTAATAGATGATGAACCACAGTTTAGAACAAGTACTTTCATGATTTAAAGGCTATGTGTGATGAATTACTTTTTCTTCAATCCGATAGCTTGGTTGCAGGCGATAGCAATCATTTTGTAGACATCGTCGACCGAGCAGCCACGGGAGAGGTCGTTGACGGGAGCGGCCATACCTTGGAGAATCGGGCCTACGGCTTCGGCACCGGCGAGGCGTTGTACCAGTTTGTAAGCGATGTTTCCTACTTCAAGGGTGGGGAATACGAGCGCGGTAGCTCTACCGGCGATTTGGCTTCCGGGGGCTTTGCTTTGGCCTACCGAAGGAACGATGGCGGCATCGGCTTGCAACTCACCGTCGATGAGCAATGTCGGGTCAAGTTCTTTGGCCAAACGAGTGGCTTCTACAACTTTGTCGACCATTTCGTCTTTGGCGCTGCCTTTGGTCGAGAAGCTCAACATGGCGATGCGCGGTTCGTAGCCGGCGATGATACGGGCAGTTTGGCCTGTCGATACGGCAATCTGAGCCAGTTGTTCGGCTGTGGGATTAGGAGTAACGGCGCAATCGGCGAAGACCATGATACCGTTTTCTCCATATTGTTTGTTGGGGATAAACATGATGAAGGCACCCGATACGACGCTGATGCCAGGAGCCG
>ERZ779843.1457-NODE-1457-length-27810-cov-4.740948_pt1 | contig 27810 bp, 19 predicted proteins | sample MGYA00511560_ERZ779843 | MGnify/ENA primary metagenome ERZ779843 (study PRJEB29588, sample SAMEA2158062) | human gut metagenome | biome: human gut; feature: human-associated habitat; material: faeces | place: Denmark | collected 2008/2010 ... | reverse complement strand
AAAATATGATTTCTAAATAACCAGACATAAGAAATATTATGGGCATACATCAATTTGAGGTATGGGAAGTCTTAGTCAGTAATCCGACAGCATTAAGAGGGATCCGGTACAGTTTACAGAACAGAAAAAGAGGACACCCGACGGGCATCCCCTTTCCTTTTGAAAGCTCTTTTATTTGTAATAGAAGTGAACTATTATTTTACAGTAGCTTTAACTTTAACCTTCTTGCTACCAACCTTAATAGTAACGGCTTTCTTCTTAGCCTTCTTTGCACCCTTCAGAGTAAGAGTTGCTTTACCCTTAGCATACTTAACGTTTGTCAGCTTAAGAACTTTGCCCTTAACGGTGATTGTATCAACGAAAGCTTTCTTCTTATTCTGAACCTTAGATGCCTTGATAACTAACTTAGCTGTCTTACCCTTCTTAACGGTGATAGCCTTCTTAGCTGCTTTAACCTTCTTGGCTGAGTTGCGGACATAAACCTTGATCTTAGCAGAGATAGCCTTACCATTTGCCTTTGTAGACTTCAGAGTAACTGTTGTAGAAGCACCCTTTACAGCCTTCTTAGGAACCTTGATTGTTACCTTCTTACCTTTAACCTTTACAGTTGCAACCTTCTTAGAAGCTGTTGTAGCCTTAACGATTGCTGCACCGGATGTATTCTTAGCTGCTGTAGCCTTGAATCCAACCTTTACAGACTTGCCAGGAGCTACTACTACCATCTTCTTAGCTGTTGTAAGCTTGCTTGTACCAAGTACAGACTTTGTAGAAACAGCTGCTGGTGTAGCTGTCTTAACGCCTGCTGGTGTTGCTGTCTTAGCAACAGGAGCTGTAGCTGTAGCCTTAGGAGCCGGAGTGATCTTAGCTGCCTCAGCTGCTCTAACGCCTACTGCAGATACTACAGATACTTCATTGCCCTCTGCATCTGTTGTCAAAAATGCCTTCTCAGGTGTCTTACCTTCCTGGATACCAGTTACAGTAAATGTTACAGAAAGAGACTCCTCGAAGCCGAACTCGCTGTTAGGATCGAACTCATCCTTTGTAGCAAAGTCGCCATTGCCCCATCCCCACTCATTGCGGATCTCGAGACGATAGTTTCCTTTATCCTTCTCAATAAGACCTTCGTACATCTTAGACTCGTCAGCCTTGAACTCCTTACCATCACACTTGATGATTACGTTGGAGATAGCAGCCTTAGATGCATCCATCTTATCAGATGTGCAAAGTCCAAGAATATCTACGCAGAATACCTTAGCACCCTTAGCAGCGTTTGCTACATCGGTAGACTTGAAATCAGACTTATTGATAGATACTGTGTATGTACCGTTTCCGGTTACAACGGCATCTTCACCCTTGTTCTCATTCCAGCAACCCCAACCATAGTTATCATCTGTGAACATCAGGTATGCCTGATGACCCTTATCAAGATCAGCCGGTGCAGGCTTTGCAGGAGGATCTGTAGGTGCTTCTGTCGGCTCTACAGTTGGCTCTGCTGTTACAGCCGGTGTTGTTGTAACCTTAGCAGGTTCTGTTACAGCCGGTGTCTCTGTAGCCGGATTCTTAGATGGCTCTGTAGACTCTACAGGTGTGTAACCAGTGTTAGTTACATCAAATACATATGAAAGAGTCTCAATCTTCTTAGCCTCTCCGTTCTCACGGTAAGAAATCTCATCTGCGCTGCAATAGAGATCCTTGTCACCATTTGTATACAGAACATTTTTTGGAGACTTACCATCCCAGATGTTAGCCATACCATTCTTGGTATCAGATGTAATTTCAATGACTTTGTTTGTCTCGAACTCAGTACCATTAACGATTACAGATTTAACAGTAATCTTAAGTGTAGAATCAGCATTTGTCTCTACATATCCCAGATTTCTAAGACCTGTAGCACCCTTAGCTGTCTTAAACTCTGCTGTGTACTCACCATCACCATTTACCAATTTAACATCAACTGATTCATTGTCCCAGCTATTTGTGTTGGTATTTGTCCATGTGAATGATGGAACTTCGTCTGCAGCATTTGCTGCGTTTGTAGTTACGTTTACTCCTGTCACTACCATAGCAGCAGACAGAAGCAAGGAAAGAGCTTTCTTCATTCCTTTTGTTAACTTCATTTCTTTTCCTCCTTAAAATTTCCCCCAATATCGTTTTGGGTATGTTTGATTTTTAAGAAGTGAACATAACCTTCGGCATCCGCAACTGCCGACAGCTATACCACTTCCATTACGCATAATATAATATCAACTTTTCAACAAATAAGATATATACAAATTTACCAATCCGAATCGGTCATTTTTGTATTTTATGTCCAATAACGCCACATTTTTGAAATATTTTGTACTTTTTCCATAATTTTATTTCATTTCCTTTATTTTTATAGGATATTTTGCACAAGAAAAATTTACTAAAAAGCGCTGCGTCCATCCTGCAGGCGAACACAGCGCAATAAATGACTATTCTAATTGAAATATACAAGTTCTTCTTTCGGTTTCTGAGCGGCTGTAACCTCTTCGGCATAGAATACAGGTCCCTCTTCTCCGTACTCTTTGCGGAACTTAAATTCGAGTCTTGCCGTGATCGTGACATAGCTGCCATTAGCAAAACCGGACCAGTCATCTGCTTTACAAAGGAAACCAATAAACTGCACATCATCGGCACAGCAGGTCATTGCATGGCGTCCAAATATTACATAACCTGCTTCCAGTCCTTTTGCCTTCTGTATCCGTCCGGTCAGATGCAGTGTCTTGCCATCATATATGGACTGATGATCGATCATATCGACATACCAGAGACCGAAGTCATCCTCTTTGATGTCGATCACGTCCGCATTGACATCGAACGGCATCTCGTCCTTCATCTCATAGAAGGCATCGTCCTCTGACTCATACACGATCTGTGCTCGCGGATTGACTGCCTTGACGCTTCCGCGGATCGCATTCTTGTTGGTATTCTCCACGGTACAGCGGTTAACGATGACCATCTCGGACACCTTATAATGCTCTACCATCATGGACGGCATATTTCGGGTATATAATAAGAATGTTTCGTCATTTACCACATCGATGGTCTGGAAATATACTTCTCTGTCAAAGCAGATTTCCTCCAGAGAATCATACATTTCCGGAATATGCACGGTCGGCCACATTCCGTTGTACTCGATAATGATGCGGTCCGGGCGGTGCTTTTTAAGGAACTTCTCGATCACTTTGCCATTGAAAGATTCTTCGTCCTCAATGTATTCACAAGCCGCATGTGTCTGATCCAACAATGCCTGCGGATATTCCTCCTCGCCTTCCTCACATACAAGGATCAGTGTTTTTGATTTGTCATCAAACAGCTCGTCCACCAGAAGGTCTCTGATCAGGCTTGTCTTTCCTGCCTCCAGAAAGCCCATGATGACATATACCATCATCTCCTGTTTCTGTTTTCCAAACATATTAATCTCCATTCCGCAGATGACCTGCCGCAATGAAATGCACTGTGTATCTTTCACGCTTCACATATCGTGCTGCTCTGCGGCATCTGCATCGTTCTATTCTTCTTAGTCAAGCAGCTTTTATACGTGGAAGAGTTCTTTAAGCTTGTCTTCGTTCAGGTTTGCACCGATCACACAGATACGTCCGGTATAATCAGCCGCGCCGCGGCGAAGCTCTGTCTCCTCCGGTACCAGGTCAAAGTGGAACCACTCGCCCTCTGCAGGAGTAACGATACCCTTGGCACGAAGCACTTCTCCGTACTCGCCGCCCTTTGCAAGCTTGTCAAGGATCTCTTTCAGCTCGTCCTCTGTAAACTTATGCGCTGTTTCTACGCCCCAGCTTGTAAACACATCGTCTGCATGATGATGGCCCTCATGGTCGTGATGATGTCCGCAGCCACACTCGCCATCGTGATGGTCATGGTGATGACCGCAGCCACATTCTCCGTCATGGTCATGGTGATGTTCATGTTCCTCGTGATCGTGATGGTGTCCACAGCCACATTCTCCGTCATGATCATGATGATGTTCGTCGTGGTCATGATGGTGTCCACAGCAGCATTCTCCGTCATGATGATGGTGCTCATGCTCCTCCATAAGCTCCTTCTCGAGAGAGTTTACCTTCTCCATTGCCTCAAGAATATTCTTGCCATTAATATCATCCCATGGTGTTGTGATGATGGATGCCTCATCGTTCTTCTCGCGGATCATCTTGACACAGGTGTCAAGTTTGTCATCGGATACCTTCTGGGTACGACTTAAGATAACTGTGCCGGCATATTCGATCTGGTTGTTATAAAACTCCCCGTAATTCTTCATATACATTTTGCATTTCTGTGCATCAACAACGACTGCGGTGCTGTTGATCACTACACCATCACCGATATTCTGTACTGCCTTGATGACATCGGAAAGCTTACCAACACCGGACGGCTCAATGATAACACGATCCGGAGAATACTTCTCAAGCACTTCCTTTAAGGCGGCGCCGAAGTCTCCTACCAGAGAACAGCAAATACATCCAGAGTTCATCTCGGTGATCTGGATGCCGGCTTCCTTTAAGAAACCGCCGTCGATTCCGATCTCTCCAAATTCATTCTCTATGAGTACCAGCTTCTCGCCCGGAAATGCTTCCGCGATCAGCTTCTTGATCAGTGTGGTCTTTCCGGCTCCTAAAAATCCTGAAATAATGTCTATCTTTGCCATGATAATCCTCCATTTCTTTTATTGAATCGGCACTTCACTGTGCAAATGCCGGACTGCTTTTCTTCTATAATATATTATACATTTGTTGTCAACACCTACCGGCGGGCTGCACTGTGTGCCGCATACATGGCGATACTTGCAGCAATTGGCAGATTGAGACTGTCGATCCGGTCGGAATGCGGAATGATCACAGAGGTTCCGATATCGAGAAATTTTCTCGGAAGTCCTGTTGCCTCGTTGCCAAAGATCAACGAGTATGTTCCGGATGGACTAATCTCCGGCAAAGTGATCTTTGCCTGCAGCATAAACGGATATAATTCTCTCTCCCCGAACTGCTCCAGATATTCGTCGAAGCTGTCGAAATACTGAAATTGTGTGGAGAAGATCGCTCCCATGGATGCGCGGACCACCTTCGGATCAAACGCATCAACTGCCGGGCGGATGATCGCCATCTGATTAAGTTCAAAACCAAGTGCACTTCGCATGATCGTTCCCATGTTGCCCGCATTGGACGGATTGACAAGTACAATGTGGGATGCCCTGGGATCAAGCACATCCTCAAACTTGCGAAACTCTCCGATCACATAGCAGTTTTCTTTCTGGGAAAGAACATGAAAGATCTTGTCCGTCTGCTGGATCGGGATGCCTGCCTCCCCGCATATCCGGCGAAGCTTGTCGTAGGTTTCTCCCTCCTTCATTGCAGAGTGGACGTAGACCTTATTGACATATTCTGTCTTGTAACGAAGGAGTTCAAAAGTCAACGTAATCCCGAGGGAATACGAAACCGGATCGTCCTTGCGGTATCGTTTAAATCCTGCCATGTTTATCCTCTTTTCTTATCTGTTATTATCTCTTATGAAACGGAAGAAAACCGACATGCATCTGCTGCCGGCTGTATCCCTGTATCATCCTGCCGCGGCAATACTGACATGCTGTGTCAGATCTGTACGCAGACAGTTCTGTTATTCTGCTATAAAAATGTCCACCGAGATGGCTCCCGCATCCGAACGGAACGGAATGCTTAACATCTGGCACCCCTCGCCCTGATACCGGCCTCCCTCATAATAATCCGGCGGCGTGATGTCGATCAGAATGTTGTTGCTGGCAAATACGGTCGCTGCGTTGCCTGCGATCATATTACCAAGCTCGGAGATCGCGCTCTGACCGATCTCATCGATCGTGTCAACCGGCTGCATCATCATTTTGGATATGATTTCCAATGCCGTAGGATGCTCCATATTCAGGATCACCTTGCCCTGCAGTGCTCCGACCAGTCCAAGCTCAATGATAGAGGCATCCTACGGATACTCCTCCTTCTTCACGTCCGGCTTACCGATGGTCAGATCCATCATACACACATCCTTGACCACCTTACATACGGATAAGATAAATGGATTAACATGCTCTGCTTTCACCATTTGACATTCCTCTCTTTCGTCCCTATGCTTTCTTTGTCCTAACTTTCAGTATAACAAATCTGCTCCCGGCTGTAAACAGCCTTTCCCGCAGACAATTTCTCCGCACGCTGCACCTTCAAAACGATCCGGAATGACATTCTCCTAGAGGGAAAAATCATTCCAGAAACTCTGATTGATATCAACCTTCTTGTCCTGCAGCCACTGGTTATATTTCTTAACAAACATGTCTGACTGACGCTGCTGAATGATGACCTCTTTCTGTTGACTGATCATATCCTGCGTGATCGCAGTCTCATCCTCCTCTGTACCAATTGCCGCACCGGACGCCGTCTTTGCTTTCTCATCAAGGATTGCCTGCCGTGCCTCCTCATCGGATACGTTGGTGTCCGCATCATCGGTCGCCACATAAAACATCTTCTCGGCAAGAAAGTTCTCCTGATAGATCTCGCTGATCTTCTGTACGGAAAGGGAATATGTCTTCTTGTCGGCTGCCGTCGCATTCTGCACAAGGCTTTCCGCCTGGCGAAGCGCCTCGTCCTGCTCGTCTGCAGACAGGCTGACCTCCTGCTCCTGTGCCACGCCGGAAATGACCTTAAGCTGCGTGATCATATTGACGATCTCCTGCTTTGCCTGATCTCCGATTGTTTCATTTTCACTGAGCTTGTAGTTCCAGAGCTCCTTGCCGAAGCTGTCCTCATACTGACACTTCAGGAAGTAGCAGTATGCCATGACTTCACTGTAGCGTACCTGATAATCCCCGACCATCATGACAACGGTGCCGGAAGAAATATCGCCCTTCTCCAGCTTTGATGTTTTCTTTTTGCCGCAGCCGGTGAATAATACCATCACTGCCATGGCGATGCACAGGATTGACATCCATTGTTTTCTCTGTATCATATTACCCTCATTTCTTCGCATTTGATGCGTCTGCCGGCTCTGCCGCGGCAAAGCCTGTTCCTTTCGTTTCCCTTTCGCCACCGCCGACTCCGGCGATTGCTTCCACTACACTTTCTGCTGCCGCAAAGATTCTCTCTGCCTGTAAACGTTTCTCCTTCGCCGCAGTACGACCGGTCACTGCCGCCGTACTTTTCCCTGTCTCCAGCGCTTTCTGAAGGTACAGGAAATGGGCGTCATTCCCGGAGATATAACGAAGCTTTCCCTCGAAGGCTTCGATCATTGCCGGTATCTTTGCCACGTCAAGCACGGCATCCGGCTGCATATAAAACCGGATCCCATCCGGCTTCTGTGCGATCTGCAAGATTCCGCTGCGATGGGCTGCCGCTTTGAGCACGGCAATCCGCAGCAGATTCTGCGCCGCATGTGGAATGTCTCCAAACCGGTCGATCAGTTCGTCTTCCATGTCGGAGCGTTCACCCTCATTCTCCAGAGCAGCGATGCGCTTATACATATCTAACTTCTGATATTCACTCTTAATATACGATGCCGGAATGAATGCGTCAACCTGCAGATCGATATTTGTGTCTAAATCTTCCTTTTCCGGCTGCTCTCCCTTCATGGTACGAACAGCTTCGCTGAGCATTTTACAATAAAGCTCATAACCGACCGCCTCCATATGACCGGACTGCGCCGCACCGAGCAGATTGCCGGCACCGCGGATCTCGAGATCGCGCATCGCTACCTTGATGCCGGAGCCAAGATCCGTGTATTCCCGGATCGCTGCCAGACGCTTCTCTGCAACCTCCCGCAGGATCTTGTCCTTCTTGTACATTAAGAAGGCATATGCGGTCCGGTTGGAACGTCCGACGCGGCCGCGAAGCTGATAGAGCTGGGAAAGTCCCATCTGATCGGCATTATCTATGATGATCGTATTTACATTGGAAATATCAAGTCCCGTCTCAATGATGGTGGTGGCGATCAGCACATCGATCTCGCCCTCGATAAAGCCCATCATGATCCGCTCCAGCTCGCGTTCGCTCATCTGACCGTGCGCAAATGCCACGTTGGCATCCGGCACAAGCCCGGAGATCTCCGATGCGACCTCGTCAATGTTGTGTACACGGTTATAAACATAATACACCTGACCGCCTCGCACAAGCTCACGGTTGATCGCCTCGCGGATGGTCTCGCTGCTGTGCTCCATAACGAAGGTCTGGATCGGAAGCCGGTCTACCGGCGGTTCCTCAAGTACGCTCATATCACGGATCCCGACGAGACTCATATGAAGTGTCCGCGGGATTGGTGTTGCAGAGAGTGTGAGGACATCCACATCGCCCTTCATCTGCTTGATCTTCTCTTTGTGGGTGACGCCGAAGCGCTGTTCCTCGTCCACGATCAAAAGGCCTAAATCTTTAAATGCCACATCCTTGGACAGCAGGCGGTGCGTACCGATCACAATGTCCACCTCGCCGCGTTTGAGCTTCTCGATCGTCTTTTTCTGCTGGCTCGGTGTGCGGAAACGCGACATCATTTCCACATTGATCGGATAATCACCGAGACGCTCCCTGATCGTATTGTAATGCTGCTGTGCCAGGATCGTGGTCGGCACCAGGAAGGCTACCTGCTTGTTGTCGTTGACTGCTTTGAAGGCAGCACGGATCGCAACCTCCGTCTTACCGTAACCGACATCGCCACAGATCAGGCGATCCATAACCTTGCCACTCTCCATATCGCGCTTGGTGGCAGCGATCGCATCGAGCTGATCCGCCGTCTCCTCATACGGAAACATCTCCTCGAACTCGGTCTGCCAGACAGTGTCCGGACTGAACCGGTAACCGGGCTGCTCCTGCCGCTTCGCATAAAGCTCGACGAGTTCTCTGGCGATCTCCTTTACGGCTCCGCGGACTCGCGTCTTTGTCTTTTTCCATTCGACGGTATTTAACTTGTTAAGCTTTGGCTTTCTGGCGGCATCCTGACTGGCGTATTTCTGAAGAACATCCAGTGATGAAGCCGGCACATAAAGATTGCCTCCGTCGCCGTACTCGATCTTTACAAAGTCCTTTGCAACATTATCTACCTTGATCTTCTCGATGCCGCGGTAAATGCCGAGTCCGTGGTTCTCATGGATGACATAATCCCCGACATTGAGCTCGTTAAAGCTCTGAATGACCTTTCCATTGTACTGCTTTTGTCGTTTCTTTGTCGTTCTGTTTTTAGCGCCAAAGATATCGCTCTCCGTCACAACCACAAAGCGAAGCTGTGTATAGGAAAAGCCTTTCGACAGCCTGCCGTAGCTTACCATGATCTCGCCCGGCTGCAGCGGCTTGTCGAGCGTCTCCCTGTAAAACGCCGGCAGATCGTACTCCCCAAAATCACTGGCAAGACGTTTTGCTCTTGTTCTCGAACCGCAGAGCATCAGAATACGATAGCCCTGCTGCCTCCACTTCTTCATATCCTCGACCAGCAATTCAAAATGCTTATTGTAAGAAGCAATCGCCTGACACTGCAGATGATAGTTTTCCCGTACGGTAAGATCCTTCGGGAGTCCGTCCAGCATTGTCAGATACAACGTGCTTTTCCGGCTGAGCATCGTGCTGACTGCCTCGGCACTGTATAAAACCTCCATCTGTCCCGGCAGCAAAAGTCCCTTTTCCAGACGGCTTTCCATGCTTTCCCTAAACTCTGCCTCGACCGCCTCCATCGCCTCACGGCATCGCACCGGCTCATCCACAACAAATAACGTCTCCGCCGGATCAAAGAAATTAAAGAAGGAGCCTGCCTCTGAATCAAAGTATAATAAAAAACTTTCCAGACCGGTGCCGCTGTGGGTATATTCTACACGCTCCCGCCATTCCTTCATCGTGTCGGCCAGACGATTGAAGGCTTCGAAGTTCTTTGCCTTCTTAAACTTCTCCTGCAGCTTCTTCTGTTCTTTGGCAATCTTTGCAAATCCCTGCCTCATCTGTTCCTGCGTCAGAATGATCTCCATCGCCGGAAAGATCACAAGCTCTGATACGCGCTCAATGGAGCGCTGGCTTTCCACATCAAAGGAACGAATCGTGTCGATCTCGTCTCCCCAGAGTTCAATACGGTACGGACATTCCCCGGTCGGCGGATAGATATCCAGAATGCCGCCGCGAATGGAATATTCGCCGGGACCGTCAACCTGCCCCTGTCTCTCATAGCCCATATCCGCCAAGCTGCGGGTGAGTTCCTCGAGATCAACCTGTCCCCCTTCTTCCAGACGCCTGCAGGACTTCTTATAGACAGATAAGGACTGCACATATTCCATCCCCGCCGTCATGGTGGTGATCACTGTGCCGCCCTCTTGATCGAATAGTGATTTGATTGTCTTTAGTCGTTCGGTCTCCACTGCATTGCCGTGTACATCGGCGCTGTAGAAGATGACGTCCTTTGCCGGATAGAACACGGCTTCCTTGTCGTACATCCGATAATCTGCCAGAAGTTCTCTCGCCTTTCTCTCGTTGGCAGCTACGATCACCGTCCACTTTTTGGACTGTGCCAGACCGCTGATGAGATGGCTCTTCTGACCATCGATGCAGCCGGATATCTGTACCGGCATCCTGCCGCGCTCAATGCATTCTCTGGCTCCGCCGTAGGCGTTTAACTCCTCCAGAGGTTTCCATAGGGTTTCCATTGATGATTGTCCTCTCGTTCTGTTCCGTTGTTAATCTACGGATGATTACTTGTTGTTATATTTGTTCATGGCAGAAGTGACATCCTCCGTAATGATCTCACTGCATGCCTTCGCCGCCTTCTCCAGAGCCTCTCTGACAACCGGCTCTTCCTCCTTGGAGAAACGTCCCAGCACATAATCTGCCAGATCCCAGCCCTTCGGCTTCTCACCGACGCCGATGCGGATACGCGGAAATACCTGTGTTCCCAGATGAGCAATGATGTTTTTGATTCCATTGTGACCACCTGCGCTTCCCTTTGGACGAATCCGCAGCTTACCGGGTGCCAGATTGATGTCATCATAAATGACGATCAGCTCCTCCTCAGGATCGATCTTATAATAATCGACCAGTTCCCGAACGCTCTCTCCGCTTAAGTTCATATATGTCTGCGGCATGGCAAGGATGACCTTCTGTCCATCGATCACGCCCTTGCCGCACACCGCACGGTGCTTTTTCATGTCCATGGAAATCCCGTAGATATCGGCAAGTGCCGTCACCGCAGAAAACCCGATGTTGTGGCGGGTTCCGTCATAGCGGCGCTCGGGATTTCCTAATCCTACTATAATATACATGTTCTTTGTCCTTTAAAAATTCTTGTGTGTCAGTTTCTCCCCCATGTGAACCGGTTTGCCGTGATAACTGATCAGCAGATCGTTGTCGATGACATAACGGTTGTCCATGGTCTTCATGATATCCCGGATCTGAATCTGCTGTGCCACATAGTGATCTGCCATATTGTACAGAACATTGTCCCGGAAGGAAAGGATCACCGGTGCAAGCACATCACTGTCATTGCCGGCAACGACAAGTCCCTTATCCCCATTGGACAGCTCCACGCAGACTCCCGGCTGCAGAATATTGATACTCTCGATCAGTGCGGCAACGACCTCCTGATCGTAGCCATTATCCGGGTTCAGCAGTGTGCGTACCGCTTCGATCTCGGATGTCGGCTCTTCCTCAAAGTTCATTGCCGTCATGGAATCGTATGCATACGCCGTCTTTAATATGTCTATATTGAGCGAATGATGTGCAGTCGCATCGTCATTGCCGGTATCATGCAGATCATTGATCACACCCCTGACACAGCGCTTGATCTCCGGATCCAAATCGTAATCGTTGTCGATCAGCTGGATCGCCGCATAGTGATAGGTGCGGATCTTCTTCTCGTCCTCCGGCGTGATCTCATTCTTCCGCTTGCGGTAGATATGCGCCGGGATCATCAGGCTTCCCACATCATGCAGGAGTGCAGCGACAACAATATCGAGCTGCTGCTTAAACTCCATATCCATCCGGTGTGAGATCAGCGCACACAAAATGGCTGTGTTGAGGGAATGCTTATATACATAGTCCTCATTGCTCCGCAGATTCTGTACAAAGCTGATCTTATGGTTCAGGCTTCCGTAGCGGCGGATGATCTGGTTGGCAAACTGATACATGCCCTTTGCTTCCTGCTGCTTTGTGACGGCATCGAGAATCTCACGAATCGTGAAGATCGCCATTGCCTGAAAGCGTTCAAATTCGATGTCGTCCGGTGACATTGGCGGAACAGGCTCTGCCGGCTCCAGAATGTACACCCCGATTAATCCGAAATTCTGGATACTGACGATACCCTGTCTGGTCAGCTTGGAATTGCGCTCATACAGCATAACACCGTCTCTGTTGTAGATTGGCTTTGCCAGACGCATTCCCAGTTTTAAATCATCTGATTTGACAAATTTCATAAATACCCCTCCATTTAAAATCCCCAGTCTGTACTTATTTCTTCTGGGACTTCTCTGCAATGTTGTTGGTGACACGGTTGTAAAGCTCGAGTGCCGCATTGTAGCCCATTTTCTTCTGACGGTAGTTGACTGCCGCAGACTCACAGATGATCGCGCAGTTACGACCCGGGCGGATCGGAATAGAATGGCATACGACCTTGTTGCCAAGGAACTCAATGTACTGCTCCTCCAGACCGAGACGGTCATATTCCTGATTCTTATTATATTCCTCGAGCTTGATGACAAGATTGATCTCCTGCTCGTTCTTTACACTCTCTACACCAAATAATGTCTTCGCATCGATGATACCGATACCGCGCAGCTCGATGAAATGACGGGTGATGTCCGGTGCGCTTCCGATCAGGGAAGCATCACTTACTTTCTTAATCTCTACGACATCATCAGATACAAGACGATGACCTCTGTGGATCAACTCCAGCGCAACCTCGGACTTACCGATGCCGCTCTCGCCCATGATCAGTACACCCTCTCCGAAAAGATCGAGAAGTACGCCATGCACGCTGCAGCGCGGTGCCAGTTCGACATTCAGCCAGCGGATGACCTCTGCCATAAATGCGTTGGTCTCCTTCGGGGTGCGCAGAATAGGCACCTGATATTTGCTGGCAAGCTGAACCAGCTTCTCGTCAATATGAAGATTACGGCAAAACACGATGCACGGCGGCTTTGTGTGACGCTCGCTGCCCGCCATGATGATCTCCATCATCTCCAGTGTGTAATCCAATCCCTTCTGCTCCATGTAGGTATGCTCGACATGACCGATGATCTGAATCCTTCCGGAGTCAAAATAATCAAAGAAGCCTGCTAACTGCAGTGCCGGACGGTTTACATCGGTCTGTACGATGTCGATGCGCGATACATCCACATCGGATGTGACATTTTCCAGTTCCATCTGCTCAATGAGCTTTTCCAGTGATACGCTGTAAGTCTCTGCCATATGCTATTCTCCTTCTTGCAAGCTGCCTTCCGGACGGTTCTCTGTGGAATGAAAGAACTCATAGACCTTCGTGGCTGCCCCCATGTTCATTGTTTCTGTTTGTGCTAACTCCTCTATATCTGCGCTCCGTACTGCTTCTATGGAGCCAAATCTCTTCATCAGTGCGCGGCGGCGCTTCTCTCCGATCCCCGGAATGTCATCCAGGATCGACTTGACCTGTACCTTGCTGCGCAGGGAACGGTGATACTCGATCGCAAACCGGTGAACCTCATCCTGAATCCTGGTCATCAGATGAAAGCCCTCGCTGCCGGTATTGATCGGCAGCTCCTCCCCATGAAAGTAAATACCACGGGTCCGGTGCCTGTCATCCTTGACCATACCGCATACCGGAATGGATAGTTGCAGCTTATCAAGAACCTCCTCGGCAATATGAACCTGTCCCTTACCACCATCCATCATGATCAGATCCGGGTATCGCGTAAAGCTGCCTTCCTCGCCGGAAAGCCCTTCGTCCGCCAGCTTCTTCTCCTCGTCCAGTCCATGCTGAAAGCGTCTGGTCAGCACCTCCCGCATGCTGGCATAATCGTCGGATCCATGCACGGTCTTAATACGGAACTTGCGGTAATCGCTCCTTCTCGGCGATCCATCCTCGAAAACAACCATGGATCCGACCGACTGAAAACCGCTGATATTGGAAATATCATAGGATTCCACACGGTGAACATCGGTGAGACCGATCCACGAACAGATCTCCTGCATTGCTCCCGTCGTACGCTCCTCCGCACGGCGGATCTTCTGTGCATCCTGCTCCAGAACCATCATCGCGTTCTTATGCGCCAGCTCGACAAGCCGTTCCTTCTGTCCCTTTTTGGGAACAATGATACGAACCTTATCACCGCGCCTCTCGCTGAGCCAGCGTGCAATCACTTCCTCATCCTCTATCTCATATTCTAACATGAGTTCCTTGGGAATAAAAGGTGTCCCCGCATAAAACTGCTTGATAAATGCCTGTAGGATCTCCTGTCTGTTGGAACCGTCCACACCGTTCAGATGGAAATGATCCCTGCCGATCATCCTGCCCTCCCGGATAAAAAAGACCTGCACGACTGCCTCGCTCTGATCCTTGGCAAGCGCAATGATATCCCTGTCCAGCCCATCAAAATCAGTGATCTTCTGGTGGACGGAGGACTTGCGGACGCTCTCGATCAGGTCACGGTACTGTGCAGCTTCCTCAAACTGCATCGCCTCGGCTGCCGCCGTCATCTTGTCCTGAAGATACGAAAGCACACCGGAATAATCTCCCTCCAGGATCTTCAGTGCTTCCTTGAAATGCTCTCTGTAATCCTCCGGGGAAATATATCCCTGACATGGTGCATCACACTGTCCGATATGGTAATTTAAGCACGGACGTTCCTTGCCGGTATCCCTCGGCAGGACACGTCTGCAGCTCCGGATATGGTAAATCTTGCGCAGAAGCTCGAGCGTGTCTCTGGCGGAGCCTGCGCTTGTGTATGGTCCAAAATACTTTGACTTATCCCTTTTCTCCTGTCTGGAATAGATCAGGCGCGGGTATGTCTCTCCCACAGTCGCCTTGATAAACGGATAACTCTTGTCATCCTTGAGCATGGTGTTATATTTGGGACGGTGTTCTTTGATCAGATTACTCTCCAACACCAGTGCCTCCACCTCGGAATCAGTAATGATATATTCAAAATGATCGATCTGCGAGATCATTTTCTCAATCTTTGGTGAAACATTTCTGCTTGGCTGAAAATACTGCCGTACTCTGTTCTTCAGACTGATTGCCTTTCCCACATATATAATGGCATCCTTCGCGTCATGCATCAGATACACGCCGGGCTTTCCGGGCAGCTTTTTCAACTCCTCCTCAATATTAAACACTTTTACTTCTTGACCTTTCCCTTTTTGACGGCACTATATGAACCGTACACTTTCTTTTTGCCGTTTAGTTTATATGCACGCACTTTCACATAAAAGACACTGCCTTTGGAAAGATCGGTCAGTGCTGCTCTGCGCCCGGTGAGTGTCACCGATGCAGCGCCCCCCGGAATCTTCTTCGTTGTTGCAAAACGAAGCTGATAGCCCTTAGCTCCTGACGTCTTCTTCCAGGTAATGGTTAATGTCTTTTTCTTATTATTCTTAACAACAACATCCTTGACCTTTCCGGGTGCTTTCACCTTTTCTGCCTTTTCTGTGGCAGACGGCTTCGCAGTTTCTGTATTTTTCGGTTTTGCCGTTGTCTTCGGTTTGGTTGTTGTCTTTGGCTTTGTCGTTTTCTTAGGTTTTGCCGTAGCTGTCGCTTTCGCCGTCGCCGTCGGCTTTGCTGTGGATGCAGCAGTCGGCTTCGGTGTGACAGTAGGCTTTGGCGTCTCGATGACATGCGGAATCTGGTTGCCTGAGGAGTCTGTCAGATAGAGAGTCGGGCTGCTGATATACCAGATATAATTGGATGCCTCGATCGTAATGCTCGCCGAAGAAAGCGGAATCCTGCCGGAGGCAACTGCTCCCGATGGATCTGCACAGTAAAACACGCCATCGGTATAGTCTGTCACAAGGATTGCATGCTGCTGATCAGACTTTTGCTTATACAGCACAATGCCCTCCGGATGTTCGGAAAGCTTTGTCTGCAGATCTGCTGCCGTGCCGGAAAAGGAATCATGTGCCACGGTCACACTTCCGCAGGTAAAGTTCCACTTCAGTCCGATTCCCTCAACCCAAGCTGCCGAACGCATCATGTCTGTGGAGATCGACGCCCAGTTGTCATTGCCGTTCATCATCGCACCGCGGCGCACCATCATCGTTGCTGCAACGAGTGTACAAAGGTTGCTGCCTCCCGGCTGCTTCAAAAACACGCTGTCCTGATTGATATCACTGAAGGTTGCCGCCTGAGCCGTACCTTCCTGGACATTCCAGCCTCCAAGTATTACACATGCCGCCATGAACACGGCAATATATCTTTTGATGAATTTACGCATGAGTATCTCCTGATCTATCTATCTGCATTTGTAAACGAAATAATTAGTAAGTTAGTCAATAACAGCCGGGACAAGCGAATTGTCCCGGCTGTTATTTTATCATATTTATCTATAGTTTACAAGCTGTCAGAGGGATCCGCGTCCTCATCCTTCTGCGGCGTCATGAACTTACGAATGACCTCGACAATCCCGTCTTCATCGTTGGAGGCTGTCACATAATCAGCCGCCTCCTTGACTTCCTCCTGTGCGTTGCCCATCGCAACACCCTTGCCTGCGTAACGAAGCATCGGAAGATCATTGAAGCTGTCACCGACACAGATCACCTTGTCCTTACTGATATCAAGGAACTTCATCAGCTTATCGACCGCAACGGCTTTGTCTACGAACTTCGGCAGGATCTCGACATAATACGGATCGGACCGGAATACATTGAGCCTGTCTCCGAACTTTTCACAAAGATGCTTCTCGACCTGCTTCATCTTCTCCGGCTCTCCGGAAAGCAGAAGCTTATTGACCGGGAAATCAATCGCACGCACAAGATCATTGACCTCACGAATCGTGATGTCACACGCCTTTGCATCCGCCTCAATATAGGCATCCACACCATTACCGGCTAACAGCTCCTTCTCTTCATCGTGATATACGGTGATTCCAAGACCGAGTTCCTTCGCCGCCTCGTAAACCGGCTTGATCATGTCATGATCCAGGGTCTGGTTGTAAATGCACTCGCCGGTCTTACAGTTAATGACCGTCGTACCGTTGTATGCGATCACATAGCCTCCGAACTGCTCCAGGCGGATCTTCGCCGCTGTCCGGCGTATTCCGGAAATGGATCTGCCGGATGCGATCGCCACAGTCTTGCCACGCTGCTGCGCCTCGATGATGGCTTCGCGTGTTGCTTCGGAAACCTGCTTGTCCGTGCCGACCAGTGTGCCGTCCACGTCAAGCACCAGTGCCTCGTACAGATCTCCCTCCGGATCGGTGATTCCCTTTACCTGACGGAAGATCTTCATGAACTCCTTGCCGGTGATCGTCTCATGCGCGATCAAAAACTCTGCCAGCTTGTCGAGTGCCTCTCTGTCGCCGCGAAGCAGCTCCTCTGCCTTTGCGTAACATTCCTTGAGGATCTTCATAACCTCCTGATCGATCTCCGCCTCTGTAGCATCACCGCAGTTAAGCACTGCCCTGCCGTCCAGATAACGGTTCTGGATGGACTCCAGACCGATCAGTCCAAACTTCTCTGACATGCCGTACTGTGTCACCATTGCTCTTGCAAGCTTGGTCGCCTGCTCAATATCATTGGAGGCTCCTGTCGTGATCGAATCGAACACGATCTGCTCTGCCGCACGACCGCCGAACAATGTCGTGATCCGTGTCAGGATCTCTTCCTTGCTCATCAGATACTTCTCTTCCTCAGGAACCTGCATGACATAGCCGAGGGAACCCATGGTTCTCGGTACGATCGTAATCTTCTGCACCGGCTCGGAATGCTTCATCAATGCAGTAACGAGTGCATGACCGGTCTCATGATAAGCAACGATCTTCTTCTCTTCTTTGCCGAGAATGCGGTCCTTTTTCTCCTTACCGGCGATCACGACCTCAACCGCCTCAAACAGATCCGCCTGGCAGACCGCCTTTCTTCCTGCCTTTACTGCCATGATCGCTGCCTCATTGATCATATTGGCAAGATCGGAACCAACGGCACCGCTTGTCGCAAGTGCGATCTCATCGAAATCAACAGAATCATCCATCAGCACATCCTTGGCATGAACCTTCAGGATATCCACACGACCTTTGAGATCCGGCTTCTCGACGATGACACGGCGGTCAAAACGTCCCGGACGAAGAAGTGCTTTGTCAAGCACCTCCGGACGGTTGGTTGCACCGAGGATCACAAGTCCCTTGGAGCTGTCAAAGCCATCCATCTCGGAGAGAAGCTGATTCAATGTCTGCTCACGCTCATCATTGCCGCCGCCATACTGGCTGTCACGGCTCTTACCGATTGCATCGATCTCGTCAATAAAGATAATACACGGAGCCATCGCCTGTGCCTGCTTGAACAGATCACGCACACGGGAAGCGCCCACACCGACAAACATCTCCACAAAATCCGATCCGGAAAGGGAGAAAAACGGCACACCCGCCTCGCCGGCAACTGCCTTGGCAAGCAGTGTCTTACCGGTTCCCGGAGGTCCTACGAGCAGTGCTCCCTTCGGGAGTCTGGCACCAATCTCCGTGTACTTACCCGGATTATTGAGGAAGTCGACCATCTCTGTCAGAGAGTCCATCGCTTCCTCCTGACCGGCAACGTCCTTAAACGTCACACCGGTCTCCTTCTGTACATACATCTTCGCCGTGCTCTTGCCAATCCCCATCATGCCACCGGAATTACGTGACATCAGGCGGAAGATCAGGAACAGTCCGCCCCAGAGCAGAAGCACCGGGAACAGATAGGACATCAGCATATACAGCATGCTGGAGCTATTGTCCGTGAGATCCTTCTTGAACTCAACGCCGGCGTTGCTTAAACGTTCCACAAGACTGTAGTCCATGGAAATAATGCCGGTATAGTAAGTCACCTGATATACGCTGTTGCCGCTGCTCTTCGGCGTGATCTTAAGCCGGTCGGCAGTCAGGGTGACCGATTTGACCTGTCCATCATCTAACATCCGGATGAACTTATCATAGGTAATCTCCCGGTTCGTCATCTGCTGTACCTGACGATTCATCATGGAAAATACAATGAATACTCCTATCGCCACTGCGAGACAGATAATGATCCCCCGGCGGTTTTGTTTCTTCTGGCGGTCATCATCCCCGCCGTTTGGTCGGTTTGTATTATTCTCCAATTTCGTTTCCTCCTAATTAACCTCATAATCATCATTATAAATGTAGTGTTCCCATAAATCAATATATCAACCTGTGAAGAAAATCTGATAAATCTGAAAATTCTGTAAAAAAAGAATTGAAACATGGCTATGTTTTGGAGTATACTAGTAAATAGTTTTTTATTTTTCTGATACTAATCAATGCACACTACAAATGGAGGAAAAAATCATGGCAGTCAAATATGTCTTTGTTACAGGCGGTGTTGTATCCGGTCTTGGAAAGGGTATTACAGCAGCTTCACTGGGACGTCTTTTGAAAATGCGCGGATACAGCGTGACAATGCAAAAGTTTGATCCCTATATCAATATCGATCCGGGAACCATGAACCCGGTACAGCACGGCGAAGTTTTCGTTACCGACGACGGTGCTGAGACAGACCTTGATCTGGGACACTATGAGCGTTTTATCGATGAGAGCCTGACGAAGCAGTCCAATGTTACAACCGGAAAGGTTTACTGGTCTGTTCTGAATAAGGAGCGCCGCGGCGATTATGGCGGTGGCACGGTTCAGGTCATCCCACACATCACAAATGAGATCAAGAGCCGTTTCTATCGCAATGACGGCTGTCCTGATACACAGATTGCGATCATTGAGGTCGGCGGTACTGCAGGCGATATCGAGAGCCAGCCTTTCCTCGAGTCGATCCGTCAGTTCCAGCACGATATGGGTCATGAGAATGTGGCTCTGGTTCATGTAACTCTGATTCCTTATCTGCATGCTTCCGGCGAGATGAAGACGAAGCCGACGCAGGCAAGCGTTAAGGAACTGCAGGGCATGGGCATCCAGCCCGATGTTATTGTATGCCGTACCGAGCATCCTCTGGAGCCGGGCTTAAAGGATAAGATCGCACTCTTCTGTAATGTACCTGCATCCCACGTTCTCCAGAATCTGGATGTGGAGACACTTTACGAAGCACCTCTTGCCATGGAGAAGGAGCACCTCGCTGATGTAATCTGCGAGTGTCTGCAGCTTGACTGTCCGGAGCCGGATATTACCGAATGGGAGAACATGGTCAATACGATCAAGAATCTCGAGAAAGACGTAACGGTCGCTCTGGTTGGTAAGTATACTTCCCTTCATGATGCATATATCAGTGTTGTCGAGTCCTTAAAACACGGCGGTCTCGCACACAAGAGCAATGTCAATATCAAGTGGATCCCTTCCGAGGATCTGAACGAGAGCAATGTAGACGAGCTTCTCAGCGATGTCAGCGGCGTATTGGTACCGGGCGGTTTCGGTGACCGCGGTATCGACGGTAAGATCATTGCAATCAAGTATGCGCGCGAGCATAAGATCCCATTTCTCGGTCTTTGTCTCGGCATGCAGCTTGCGATCGTTGAGTTTGCCAGAAATGTAGTCGGCTTCAACGATGCACACAGTATTGAGCTGGATCCGCAGACCACACATCCGGTTATCCATCTGATGCCGGAGCAGGATGGCATCGAGGATATCGGTGGCACACTCCGTCTCGGCTCTTACCCATGTGTTCTGGACAAGTCCTCCAAGGCTTATGAGCTGTACGGCGAGGAGATGATCCATGAGAGACACAGACATCGTTACGAGGTCAACAACTACTATCGTGAGGATCTGTTAAAGGCAGGTATAACCTTCTCCGGTCTGTCACCGGACGGACGTATCGTGGAGATGATGGAATTAAAGGATCATCCTTGGTTCATCGCTACGCAGGCACATCCTGAGTTTAAGTCCAGACCGAACAGACCGCATCCACTGTTTAAGGGATTTGTCGGTGCCGCTCTGGAATACCAGGACACACATAAATAATCGAACGAACAATCATCTTGTGAACAAACCGGCAAATCCACTCCGAAAGAGCGGATTTGCCGGTTTAATATATAAAAGCTTCGGTATACAAAAAGCATTGCACTCTATGAATAACAAAGTGCAATGCTTTTTTATATGATGCAATGGGTAAGCCGTGGCATCAGTTAACAGCAAAAGGCATTTCGCCCTCAATATCAACCGTCCGACTTACTAATATTTACGATATTCATTAATGTCCCGTGCCAGTATCCTGATCCCACGGATATAGCTGTCAAACATCCCCTCACGGTAACATTCTACGAGGATCATCCCTGCAGGAATGCCGACGATGAGTCCGAGCATGCCACCCAGCCGGTAACCGATCAGCATGAAGACGAGTGTCTCAAACGGACTGACACCGATATTGTCTCCTATAAGCTTCGGCTCCAGGAGCTGACGCACGATAAGCACAATGATATACAGCACAAACAATACCGCAGCATAGCTATATGAGCCGGTCACCAGACGATAGACTGCCCACGGCACCAGCACAGTCCCCGCTCCAAAGAACGGCAGGAAATCCACGATCGCGATCACCGCTGCCAGAAGACCGCTGTAGCTGATCCCCATGAATGCGAACGGAATCACCGTGATAAAAAAGATCACGATCATAATCTGAAAATGTGCCTTAAAATAGCCACCGATCGCACGGACAAATATTTTCTTGATCTTACTCCAGAGAGTCTTAATGCCAACCGGCGTATTCTTCTCGAGAATTTCCGAAAAACGATCCTTCTCAACCGTCATAAAGTAGGACGCAAGGATCGTTAAGATCGTATAAACCAGAAAGTCCATCAATGAACTTGCCAGCGAGCCGACCTTAGACAAAGATCCGGAATTGACCATCTTCAACAGACCGTCAATTGCCTTCTGAATGTAACTGTCCAGCACATTCTCCCGCTGATCAAAAGCAAGCTTAAAGTCAGCCGGAATGATATTCCATTTGTGATGAAGGGTCTGGAACAGCTGCTGCAGATTCTGCGTCACAGAGTCATAAACACCCGGAAGCTCTGTTACCCAGGAGCTGAACTGGCTTGCCACAAGCACCACCAGACCATAGAATGCCGCACAGATCGCCGCAAGAACCAGTATGATCACAAGTGCTGTACCATGCTTACGCATCAGTTTGATTCTTTTCTCCAGAAAACGAATGATAGGATTGGCGATCATTGCTACGATCCACGCCACAATAAGCGGCATGAGCAGCCGTATCAGCGACGGCACAACAAAGACCAGAAGCAGTATCCCTGCCAGTGCTATCCCAAGATTAACAAGGATCCGACGATGCAAATCCTTCTGTTCCTCCATACACATCAACCCCCATTTCTGTTATTTGCCGAGGCAGAGCGCGATCACAACGCCAACCACAAATGTGACTGCTCCCGTGAGTACTGTCACAACAGACATTCCGGCAAGCGGAGCACTCATCAGGATCACCACCGGTGATGCGACAACAAGACCCATAATACCACAGTAGGTCAATGCCTCATACTTATCCATCAGCATCTCGATCAGCTTTGCCACTGCAAAGATACCGACAACCACACCGATTCCAAACGGAATCAGAATCATACAAATGTGTATAATCTTTGGTGCATCAAATGCGACCAACGCTGTAATAAAGTCCTTTACGCTGCCGATCACCGGATAATAATACCCCATCGTCATAAGCATCATGGAACCGCTCACTCCCGGAATGACCATTGTAGCCGCAGCCACGATACCGACAAGCACCAGCTTAAACAGAGAAATCGGTGTCACTGTCAGTGCAACGTCTGATCCTTGTCCGCCGAATATCTGTAACAGAATGATCGAACCGAAAAAGATCAGAAATACAACAGCGTGTGACAGATTAAATCTGACTCCCTTGAGATGTCCGGTAAGGATCGGTACACCGCCAAGGATCAGACCGATAAATAACATGCATGTCTGAAACGGAATATGCTCAAACATTGCCACAATAGCGAATGCCAGTCCGACAATTCCGATCGCCATACCGATAAAATACGGAAGCAGTGTCTTGATGCTCTTGACCGGCTGTTTAAATAAGTGCGTCACACTGTAGATGAGCTTGTCATAAATGCCCATGGAAACCATCATTGTGCCTCCACTGACTCCCGGGATCGCATTGGCGATACCAATGACAACACCTCTCAGTATGTCTTTGAATAGATTCATTACCTTTTCCTCCTGATATCATTTTCACTTTGAAACTTTTCTTTGAAGCGTCCACGCTACATTGCATTGTATGAACGGTCTGCTAAATATACCCATGATAGCACATAATTATTTTTCTTACAATTCTTTTCCCCCGTTTCATAAAATGTTAAGAATTGCAAAAAGAGGACTGCCTTTCGGCAATCCTCTTCTGTAATTTTGCTTGAATCCTTTGGAATCTTAGCGAAGAATTATTTTACTTTGACCGTAACCTTTGCTGACTTTTTACCGATCTTAACGGTAAGCTTGGTGCTTCCTTTCTTCTTACCCTTGACCGTTACGGTTGCAACACCCTTCTTTACAGAAGTCTTCTTGGTTACTACGGATGCAATCTTTGCATTCTTTACGGTTACTTTCAGCTTATCGGTTGTAGCAAGCTTTTTGTTGGCTGCAGTCACGGTAAACTTAACTGTTGCAGTCTTTCCCTTCTTTACTGTAACTGTTTTTTTCTTTGCCTTAACGCTCTTGCATGCATTCTTCACAACCGGCGCCTTAGTCGGAGCCGGTGTTACAGTACCGTTTCCGTTTGGTGCCTGTGACGGTGCTGCATTTGGTACTGCACTCGGTACTGCTGTCGGAACCGCGCTCGGTACTGCTGTCGGCACATCTGACGGTGCAGGTGTATCGGATGGTGCAGGTGCATCACTTGGCTTTGCACTAGGAGCAACGCTTGGCTCCGGCGATTCCGTTGGAGCCGGCTCCTCCTTCTCTGCCACATGAACATTAAATGTCTTAGAAAGACCATTGCTTGTGTATGCAGTAACGGTTGCATCGCCGATTCCAACTGCCTTAAGACTTGCCGTTGCGATACCGTCAACCGGTGAAACTGCAGTGTTGTCAACATCTACAACGGAGTCATCGCTTGATACGAAGGTTACCTTAGAGGTGGTCTCAACAGGTGCCACATTTACGGAAAGCTCCTTGTCCCCGCCACCAAGGATCATACTGACATCGTCCTGATCACCGGTGATCTCAGTTGCATCAACATCCTTGCTTCCGGTGTCACGGAACTTCACATTTGTTAATGTAAAGGTAATACTGATCTTCGTTGGGTTTGGAACAGTAAAGCTTGCAGCATGGAGTGACTTATCCTGTGTTGCCTCTTCAATATCAGATCCTGTCCATCCGTTGATCGGAGAACCTGTATCGAACTTGGTTCCATTCATTGCAGTCTTACCATTGGTATCGCTGCCGTTCTGTGTAATTGTCATTTCCTGATCATTGACAAGGATCTTCTCCCATTTGATCATGATCTTGTTTGGCTTTGGATTCTCAACATTGGACTTTGCAATATTTCCAACAGTCACATCATAGTCCTGCAAATAGATTGCTGTTACCTGATTGATATCCTTAATGCCTGCATTCTTTCCTGCATCGGAAAGATCCTTTTCCAGATCAAAGCTTGCTGTGTAGGTTCCATCGCCATTTACCACGACCGGTGAACCATGCTCGATGGAATTGTAATTGCCGCCTGTGCCTGCACTGTTGTAGTAAACATTTACGGCAACATTTAACTTGGTTGGGTCAACAAGTGGCTGAACCTCTACGGGAACTGTCTTGGTCACACCGTTGGAGGCAGTGATGATCACATATGTCTTACCGATTGCCTTTGGTGAGATTACGCCGTAATCATTTACGATTGCTACTTTCTCATCGGAAGACCGGAAGGTAAGTGTCTCTGTTGCTGTCTCCGGAACGAGGGAGGTCTTGATCGTCTCGCTCTGTCCAAGCTTTACAATATATGAATCAGCATCTGTGGTAATCTCTGTTGCTGAGTCATCTGTCTTCGGTGTACGCTTTACTGTTACCTCGATATCCTCTGAAACGGAGCCGCTCAGGGAAGCTACGTGGATTGTGGTTGTACCGATATTCTTTGCATGAACCATGCCGTTGAATACCGTTGCAACGTTATCATCGTCTGTGCTCCATACAACAACATCGTTGGTATCCTCCGGTGCTGCTACTGCACTGATCGTCTCTCTTTCACCCATTGTGAGTTCAAGAGAGGTCTTGCTTGGAGTCAGCTCTGTGATCTCCTTTACTTCAGGGTCTTTTACAATATCTTTGTAATCACCCTTCTTATTGGCTTCGGATGCTTCCAGAAGAGTTCCTCTTGCCATCGCATCTGTGATCGTCTTGTAGATCGGCTTTGCTTCGTCACGATTCCAGAAGGAGAAAAGTCCTTCCTTGGTAAACGGATCATCGTCCTGACCGTAGCCCTGATCCCATACGCACGGAACCATGCCATTAACCTGACATGCTCTGTTGATGATCTCAGAATAGTAAGCTCTCTCAACATCATTGTAGCCTGTCTTAGAACCGGCAAGCTTTTTATTTCTGGTTCCGTACTCACCTAAATACATTGGATAATCAGAACCAAACTTCTTGTACATATCCTGAAGATTCTTTACCATCTCGGTTGCCTCTGCATAAGTCCAGGATACATTGGTTGACTTGGAATATCTGTGTGCTGCAAACATCAGACGTGGATTGTCTGTATTGTAATAATCCGTTGGCATTACAAACTCAGAGCTTGTACCTGTTGATGCATAGTGATCAACGGCTGCCAGCCAGCGCTTTGTATTGTTAGAGCCGGTAGAACGAACGGCATTCACAAATAACTGGTTGAAGTTCATGATGATCGGACGATCATAGTTTACCGCATCAGCAGAGTTCTTCATGCTCTCATCGTAATCGAGACAGGATACCTCATTCATAGACTCGAAGATCAGATGCTCATCGTAATCCTTGAAGCGGTTTGCGATGGTCTTCCATACTAACTCGAACTTCTTCTCAATGGAATCGATGTCATCGGCACCGACATTGAGCCAGCCGCCGTCCTTTGCTACATCATCGTGGTGCGTATTGATGATAACATACATATCCTGAGATACGCAGTAGTCAACGATCTCCTGTACACGGCTCATCCATACTTCCTTGATGGAGCCGTCCTCGTTGATCATGTTACCCCAGGTCACCGGGATACGAACTGTATTATATCCGGCATCATGAAGTGCCTTCATATACTTCTTGGTAGTTACCTGTCCCTGCCATGCTGTCTCACTTGGTGTGAAGCCTGAGTGACCATCCATGGTATTTCCAAGGTTGGTGCCAACGCCCATCTCAGCGATCACCTGATCCTTGTCGAGCACACGGAATGGCTTAGGATTGCTCTGCTCTGTGCTATCCTTGAAAAGCATGTTGCAGTGTACCTTCTCCAGTGCATTTCTTGCTGAGAAATAAACGGTATTGGCACTGTCTGTCTTGTCATATACTGCCTGTGCCGTTACCAGCGCATCCTGCAGCTTCTGTACGGACGCCTCCTGATATCCACTGGTATCCATGCTGCTCAGATAATCAATCGACTTCTTCAGGTTCTCACGAGCCTGTGCTGCCGTCATCTTGATCATCGGAGTACGCTCCGGTGCTGCTGTAGAACCATCCAGTGTAGTGTTCTCGCAGGTCGGTTTTGTGAAGTCGTTGACACCGGCGATCGTACCGTCTGTGTTCAGTGTGACGCTTGTGCCATCGCTGAAAATAATACCTAAAGGCACTGCCTCTGTGTTCGTTGTCTTGATCGCAACGGACAGAGACCAGTTTGCTACCTTCTGGATCTTACTTGTAGTAATACCGTTTGCCGGAAATGCGTAATTACCGGTTCCGACGTTACCGATCGGCTCATCATCCTGATTGATCTGAATCGGATACTTGTTGTTCTTCTGCATGGTACACTTGGCTGCTGTCAGATACTTGTTGGAAGCACCCGTTCCGGTGGTTCCCTCAACATAATGGTCTGCATCCATATGATCCGGATCAAATGCATTGACAGATCCGCTCCGGGACTGCAGCCAGGAATAAGCATCTGCCTTTCCCATATGTACATAAAATGTGGCGTTCCCCTTGCCGCCATCGATCAAAGCCTGCATCTTCGTCTCGTCCATACCCGCCTTGACCAGATCGGTTCCTGTGATGTTCACAATATACTGTGGGCTCTCGAGCTGATGGTCTGCCTCCGTATCTGCCGCCTTAACCGATGCCGGCAGAGAAGTCATCGACAATACCATGGCTGCAGATAAGAGCCACGAAATCGCTTTCTTAAGTCTCATAAATATACCTCCTGTGATTTTTATTTATCAAGCTGTTTTAAAAGAGCATCAGCAAATCCCTGATCGGTTACCGCGATGGAAGCTCGAAACTCCTTTCCAATCGCATGCCCAAGCTCCTCTTTTAATCCTCCGCAATAAAAAGGTACCTGATAATGTTTACACTGATTCGCAAACATCTTTTTTGTATTATCGGAAGCATCATTGGCTACAATGACAAGAGTCGCTGCCTTTTTCCTGACTGCTTCTCTTGTGGCAAATTCTCCGCTGACCAGATTTCCTGATCTAAATGCAAGACCTAGAAGAGATAACACTTTATTCATAAAGTTTTTCCATCTCCTTTTTTAATGTCTCATAGACTGATTCCGGTAC
>ERZ779843.1441-NODE-1441-length-28045-cov-4.534262_pt1 | contig 28045 bp, 21 predicted proteins | sample MGYA00511560_ERZ779843 | MGnify/ENA primary metagenome ERZ779843 (study PRJEB29588, sample SAMEA2158062) | human gut metagenome | biome: human gut; feature: human-associated habitat; material: faeces | place: Denmark | collected 2008/2010 ... | reverse complement strand
GACGGCGGCAGCCCACGGGATTTCAAGGTCTTGTACCCGTAATCTCGGCAATACAGATAAATAAGTGCGGCAATGTCGCACTTATCACAAAATTATTTCCGGATATGTTTTGTAGTTTAAGAGATAAGTTCTATATTTGCAACCAATAGAACCTGCCAAGCCTCTTAACAATGCTCAAATAGGCGGGTCGTTTTTTTTATATACACCTATGAAACAATTGTTTACCAAAACATTCTACTCCCCACAACAGCATATTGTCCTTTTAAAAAATAGAGGTTTGTTAATAGCGGACGAGGAAAAAGCCGCCGGATATATTTACAATATCGGTTATTTCCGTCTAAGTGCTTACTTCTATCCGTTGTTGAAGTTCCCCAAGGAACAACATCTGTACAAGCCGGGGGCAACTTTCGTGCAGGCGTTGAACATGTATCGTTTCGACCGTAAACTAAGGTTGTTGCTCTTTAACGAGATAGAGAAGATAGAAGTGGCTATCCGCAGTTGCATAACCAATGCGGTCAGCGAATATTTTAACGATTTGTTTTGGATTACCAACCCTGCATATTTTTTCAATATGCAGAGCTTCCGATACACACAGGACACGATAGATGCGGAATTGAAAAAATCAAAGGAAGACTTCATACTCCATTTCCGTTCCGCTTATACGGACGATTATCCGCCTGCATGGATGATTGCTGAAATTCTGCCGTTAGGATTGCTTTGCAGGATTTACACGAACCTGAAAGATAATGTGATAAAAAAACGTGTCGCCCAACATTTCGGTTTGCAAGTCCCGGTGTTCAGTTCATGGATTGTCATTCTGGCTGGCTTGCGCAATATGTGTTGCCACCATTGTCGGACATGGAACAGGGAACTGGCGACCATCACCACGGAACCACGCAGGACAAAATACGGTTGGATTGACTCTTCCCGGACAGACAAGCGCAGGATGTATTACCGTATCTGCATGATACGTTATTTCCTTTATACCGTATCGCCTAATAACAGTTTCAAGGATAAGCTGAAAACCCTGTTGGCTGCCTATCCTAATATAGATACGGCAGCGATGGGCTTTCCGTCCGATTGGGAAAGCGAGGATATTTGGAAATAGGCAACACCGTTGCCTAAATTTAATATTTCTTTGCCATTCAGGATATTTTCGTTATCTTTGCACCAACAGAACCTGCCAAGCCTCTTGACACGAGTTGTTGAACAACAGTGAAAATGCTCAAATCGGCGGGTCGTTTTTTTATAACCCGTCGCCCTTTCCTGAATGACCTGAGCCGCTTTTCAGCGGCTTTTTGAATTTCACGGGCATACCTTTCCGTACACCGTCCGGATTTTCCCGTCCTCCAATACCTTGCTCGATCGCACGACCCATGTCCTGCCGTCGTTCAGCCCGCACTCCAGTGCCTTCTCACCGCCGCCGACCAGCACCGGCACGGTTATCACCACGATTTCGTCCGCCAGCCCGTTATCCAAGAGCAAAGCCCCGGTTTCCGCTCCGTAAGCCGTTACCGTACCTTCGCCGTCCGCTTTTATTCTCCGCAGTTCCGCTGCCGCATCCCCTGTAACAAACTGCACCCGTTCCTTCTCCGTCAGGTCAATACAGCCGCCCGTCACGACCAAAGTCTCTTTTGCCGTGAGCGGCCAGCCCAGATGGTTCAGGTAAATGCGCAGGTAGGTTTCTTCGTCGATCAGCACGCAGCAGGAGGCATCCGTCGCCGCATCGAAATGCTTGTCCGCTCCGACCGTACAACCGTCAAGGGACTGGTACACGTGCAAGGTAATCTGTTTCATGTCAATGAGTTTTTAAGGATTATGTCCGCCTTGCACCCAAAAGAACAGCGTGAACTCACGCTATTCCTAATACGAAGGTACTGGCATACCCGACAAACAAGAATAGGCAAGCCCACGCCGTATAAGCATACAGCATGCGCATTGCGCCATCCGTCTTGTTTGTCAAAAAAGTGCCAGTTTTTCGTATAAGACGTTCAGCGAACGTACAATATGTATATCAACCCCGCCTGCTTCCAAGCCGGGTATGAATCTTCTATGTCACGACAGCGACCGTACCCGAAAGCACCGTCCTCTGTCTTCGTGGAGCAAAGATAGCGAAAGGCGAGAGCAACGGCAAATGAAAACAAGGTTTTCTAATTTGACAATGCCGAGCCGCATCCTATCTTCGCATCGCAAAGATAGTGAAACTTCCCGAATAACAAAACAATAGCCCCGCCTAATCTCACGATCCGGCAGGGCTTCATCCACCTAAAGCACCGTCAGAAAAATGTCATTCTCACGGGAACAGCCCCCTTTTCCTGCGCCTTTCCGCTTTCCGGGCTTCCTTCTCCTTGCGTTTCGCAGCCCGTTCCTCCACTTCGGCGAAGCGGGTGCGGATGAACTCGTGCACGTCCTTCGTGCGGTAGAACACCTTGCCGCTGATGGTGAAGTACGGCAGCACCCCGATGGCACGGTAACGTTGCAGCGTGCGGATGCCCACCTTCAGCAGCAGGCACAGATCTTGGTTGTCCAGCACCTCCTCGCCGTCGAGCGTGTTGTTCTTCTTCAGCACCCTTTCCAGCAATTTCTCCGTCCGGTCGAAGCGTTCCATGATGCGCTCCATCCAGCCCTCAAACTCTTCCCTGTCCGTGTACATAGCAGTCGCCCTCCTTTTCGATGATTTCCTTTTCCCGCATATAGCGGATGTAGCCTTTCGCCGTCCGTTCCTTCACTTCCAGCATCTCCTGTATCAGCTCGCACAGTTCGATGTAGCCGTACTTCTCCTGCCGGGCGAACGCCTCCCGTGCCATCTCCGCCAGCTCCTTCTCCTTGCGCTTCTCTTTCTCCGCCCTCGGCTTCTCGCCCACATAGACGGGCATCCCGGCTTGCTTGTCCCATCTGAACTGCATCAGGGGAATGTCCAGCGGGCTTCCGTCCCTGACCTTCAACGCCTTCACCACCGACACCTCCGGGTTCTCGTCCTTCTCGATGGAGAGGATGGCGGCGGACTTGCGTTGCAGCTCGCTGCCGAGGTGTCCCCTCAGTTTCAGACCGTTCGGTACGAAATGCACCACGGCGGCTATGCACGTGCGGTAGATTCCCGCCAGCCGGTAGATCTCGTCAATCAGCGCCACGCTCTCCGCCTCGTCGTTGGCGCAGCGGATCAGGTCAGCCACCCCGTCGATGACGACTAAATGGATGCCCCCGTGCAGGTAGTGGTACTTGTCCATGCTCTGCACGATGGCGGTCAGCCGCTCGCTTCTCGACATTCCTGTCAGGCAATATACGTGCAGGTACTCCGGCATCCGCTCACGCCCGGCACGGCGCAGCAGCCGCCCCGTGTTCTTGTAGAGCTGTTGCTCGCTCTGTTCCGTGTCGTACAGCAGTACCGCACGCCCCTTGCGGTTCGGCTCCACCCGCACCCCCAAGAGGTCGGCGTCCGTCTCCCGTTCCATGATCGCCCCGGCGACCAGTGCGGCGGTGTAGTTGCTCTTGCCCGTCCCTTCGCCGCCCGTGATGCAGAGGATGTTCTCCTCCGAGCCTAACGGCACCTCCCCGGCGGTAACGATGGCGACAGCCTGTTCGGGCGGGTGGTCGTAGTCGATCTCGCACGATTTCAGCACCGCCATCGTGTCCCCGTACAGCGTGTCGAGCAGTTTCAGGAACAGCCCCATCAAATCCTCCCGTGTGTGTCCGGCTTTAAAATAGTCCGTCACGTCTTTCTCTGATTTCGTCCCCGGCAGCGGTAGTACCAGCCGTTTAACACCGTACTCCGACAGTTGTACCCGGTGCTTCTCCGAGCATTCCAGCCCCGTCTTGTCCGTGTCGTACAGCAGTACGATGTGCTTGAAGCGATAGACGAGCTTCCGGACGGTCTTCGCCGGGATTACCGAGGTTTCCGAGTTGAAGCAGATGGCTTGGAAACCGTGAGCCGCAAGCGTCATCACGTCCTTCTCGCCACCCGTGAGGAAGAGCAGGTCGCCCTTCGAGGGCAGTTGTTCCAGACCGAAACAGTAGTTGTCGCCCGTATGACCGCCATAGACGAAACGCACTTCCGATAACGGGCGGTACACCTTCACGCCCCATTTCCCCTTGTAGCCGAACATCGGTTCCGCCGGGGTTGAAGTAAAGCCGAACGTCTTGCCTTCCCTTGTCTCGCTCCGGTACTCGGCGAGCGACACCACCCCGTAACGGTGCAGCACCTCTACCGTGATGCCCGATATGCCCCAGTAGGCGAGCTCTCTCTCTGTGAAAGACTTTTCAGCTACTTGGTAGGGACTTGGTCCAAGACGCTCGCGGGATAAATCTTTCCCTTCCGTGCCCGTGACAGTATCCCCGGGAATGCTCTCCCCGGTATTTTCTCCCTCACTTTTCTTTCGTGCACCCGTTACGGGCCGTGTCGTCCGGCAGCTTCCCTCCCGATTGTTGGTACCGGAAGGGATGGCCCCATCCAACCCCAGGCACAGCTCTCGGTCAATGGTGTGCAGCACTTCCACGAAATCAGCGGCACTCCGGCAGTCCAGTCCTTTCAGTTTCGCCACAAGGAAGAAACAGTCTCCCGAATACTCACCGTTACCAAAGTCCTTCATCCTGTACATCCCGCTGTGGCGATCATAATAAACGTTACACGAGGCCCTGCCATCAGCGTACAGCGGATTCAGGAAATTTCGACCCACCCGCCATTTTACGGGCAGATAATGACGGAACACCTCCAGCCCGTTACCTGTTTTTGCCAGTATTTCCTCTTTTCTTACCATATGATCTGCTTTTGCATTGGTGTAAAGGGTACGCTTCAATCATTCGGTCCACCAGCTTGTCAGGCGTTTCCCGTATCCAACGCTCATGGAACTGTTCCACGTCCGTACGGCGGTAACGTATCTTCCTCCCGCAGATAGAGTAAGCGATGATACGGTTCGTGCGGTAACGCTGCAAAGTACGGGGACTGATTTCAAGTTGTTCACACACTTCCTTTCCCGTCATCCATAGCCCTGCCTTCCTCGTACCCTTCTTATCCGCTACCGGCCATTGCTCCCGCTCCTTTGTTCCGGACGCCTCCACGTATGCCGCTATCCCCTCTATCTTCTCCACGAGGGTAGCAAACGCTTTGCTTTCGATTGCTATTATTTCCATAATCTTTTAATAATTTGGTTTCCGGTTACAAAGGTCAGTCTGTTCGACCGTTTTTCTTTTCACGTTCGTAGCAAGCTGCCAAAGTTTTTTTTCTGGTACAAAAAAACCGCCGCGGAGCCTTATTCGGGCTCTCTACGGTGGCTATATACTGTATTTTCACCAAATGGCGTATCGGGAAAGGTGATTTGGCAACTTGCTATGAACCTGCCAGTCTCTTCCTTGTTTTACAAAAGGTTATCCGTCCGTTTCGTCCATTCGTTTCAACAAACGTTCCTTCATTTGATCAAGGTAAGCTGTCCGGCTGTTCTTCCGGTTACGCATGGAGATAAACGTGTGGTACACGTCTCCCAGGTCAATATGGAACATTTGTTCGAACAGCATCACGAGCTCGACAATGCTCACCCTCCCGTTATCCACGCTACCCATCGCCCAAATGCCATATATCAGTTCCACGGCAGCCGCCTTCCGGTCCGTCCAATGGTGCTCCTTTTCCTGCACGGCATACGCCCCCTCCATTGCCAGCAGCACTTTCCGGTTCAGATAACCAAGTAACATTTCCGCCGCTATCAGTCTTGCGGCCAACAAGTCATAACCGGTTGACATCACCGAATCCTCCTCCAGCATAAAACTTCCGCTTTCCGGGCTCAGCTCCTTTTTGGCACGGCGGAAATAGTAATGGTCCCGGTAAGTCGCCCCGCTCCGGTAATACTGGTAAAAGGGAAGGTATCGTTCCAGTTTCCGCTGGTATTCTTTCATAGCCTTGCGGTAATGCATCCGGGCAATCTCCGGGCAACATGAACAACCGCTCTCGATCTGGTATACCCGGTAATAATACAGCAGGCGTCCCGTCAGGGCAGGCTTGTAATACTTGAAAAAGCAGATTTCCTCTTCCACGTTGGAGAATGGGTGGTTCAGGACATAGTCCTTCAACTCACGGGATCGCTCCCTCAAAAAAGAAACCATCTCCTGACAAGTCCGTATTACTTGCTCTCCCTCCATACGGGAAGATTCAATGCCCATCTTACGTTCGACCTCCTGCATCAAGTTGTTAAAGTACGTTTCTATCATGTTATTCCTTAATTATGGGGCACGTGAGTACCTTCACGCTACCCGATTTATTTTTATGCCTCGCTTGATTCGATCGCAGGTTTTCCTTTCGGCCCTTTACGATGAAAAAACTTTTCCTCATATCGAAAAGACCGGAGAAAAGCCATGATACGGCTTCCTCCGGTCACACCTGCAAAACTGGGAAATTCCTTCCCCAATCCCCGGGACCAGACTATTCAAGGTCCCTCACGCAACGCACGTATCCCTTCCTGTTATTCACAAGCCTGTCATTGTCACCCGCCCATTGGGTATCCACGGTCGTGACCCATCGGAGATAACCATGGAGATACATCTGGTAGCCGGCACTGAACGATCTTGCCCCGTTCATGCTACGCTTGGAAAATCCCGTCCGAGAATGGAGAACTTCAGATTCTACTACTCCCAGAGAAGGAAGGTCATTACCGAATTCGTAAACCTCCTTTTTCTCAGGGTTATGCCAGTCGAACAGGCTCCCGCACATGATGATCAATTCCACCTCGTTGGGCACCCGCCAGGTTCCCAGGTCGCTCTTGTCCGCCTCCTGGTAATAATAGGCGCACGGGCTGTTTCCCTGTTCGATGTCCGCCATCAGCGTGCTCCAATCCTGTAAGTAATACTCGCTCTTCCTGTCAGGATTATTCAAATCCTTGGGCTTATCTATCTTATTGGCGATATACTTGGCCACCTCAAACCCGTTCTTGTAAATGGTGTTGCTCTGGGAGTCCTCATCATGCGCGGGCAACTCGTAAATGGCTCTTACTCCACGCGTCATGCTGTATGGCAGGTTATCTGCCCTAAAGACCAGATATTCCTCTTTCGTCCTGTTATTGACAAGAGACTTGTTCAGTTCCTTGCCCAACTCCTCGATGTGATAGCTTTCTTCCCCAGACTCCAGCATCCCCAGATCCCTGATCAACCTCACTTCCGAGTAGGGGGTGCGGTCCCCGGGTGAGTTCCCTCCCTTGTAATAATCAAAGTTTGCGATGGGAGTCACGCTGCGGGACTCCAAGATACAAATATAGGGGTTGGAAGAGTATAAAGAAAGGTTTGTACTTGCCATAAAGGCTCTTGACATATAAAATGCTGTGGCGTTGTCCGAGGGGGCGTGCCCGTGCAGCCTGGAATGTAACGGCAACGCCCGTTCCCCCACGATAAGCATACCGCTCTCGCTCATCGAAGGAATATACCACTTCATCTCGGCGGCCTGCATCCGGCCATCACGGTTATCATCCCGGTTCCGTAAAAACGGGGTGAAACAGGCATATTCGGCGTGGTAATTCTTGGCTGCCAAATTATAATGGTCTCTGCTGAGAGTCAGCTTCGCGTTGTCCCCCTTCGTCATGCCCTGCCATAACTGGTCTTGTTTACTTCTTCTCATCGGGTCAATCATGACCTCTTGACTGAAGTCGCCCGACCTTGCCATCACCTTCCAGGTATTCGACCAGCCGTTGGATGTATATTTATTATAAAAAGCATCCGGTTCTCCCGGAGCCTTCACCATAAAGTCCAGGTCCGGTGTCTCGTTCACGTTTTCCACCCCCCAGACACGCATGCCTTCGGGTCCCTCCGTAAACACCGTCTTGATGGACATCTGACGGATGGAAACGACAGCCTGGTGATAACGTGACTGCCCGTCGGGGGAGATTTCATGCGACGTGTTCACCAGCAGGTCGAAAGTCCGATCCGGGGCGTTGGCAAAGGTTTTCCACAAGTTCTTGTCCTCGGGGGCGCCATCCTGCATGGGGTTCCGCTCGTAGAAATACTCGTTGGCGTAAACCGTCACCTTGCAAAGCCCCGTGGAGGCATTAAATACATAATCGGGCTCTTTGACAAGTCGGTAAAGAAACTGTTCCAGCGAAAGCAGATGCGTCCCCGTGTTGGAGTAATATTCCATGGTTTCGTTTCCATTGTCAGACAGGGTGCTCGGGTGGATGAAGAACGCGAGCCAACCAGTGTCTGCCTTCTTCTCCCCTGAAGGAACGTATCCGTTATCCTCCAGCTGTTCCAGCTCCGCCCTCGTGTAAGAGACTATCTTGTCACAGAACGGGGTGCGTATGGCAAAGGAGATCATCGCGTCGTCCTTCAAACTGCCATCCGGATTGAAGATGGCAAGCTCGTCCTTGTTGAAACGCATCAGGCCCTGTTCATAATGGCAGTCAAAACTGAAGGAGCGGTGAGCGTCATATACAAGGCCCTCCACCCCGGGAGCGGGCTCCTCTTCCCGGTCCTTGTCGGACATCGCCTCCACTACCAGGTCGTTCATCCCCTTGATCGTCACGTTATAGGTATAGTGCACGTTACGTTCTATATCATAATCGTTGACCGGATCATTCTCCGCCGTGTATCCCAGATAAATGCGGTAGGTCACCCTCCCGAAACGCTCCGTTGAGACTTCACCGGTTGTCATATCCTGGCGTAACTCACCCGTGAACTCGATGTAGGGAGCCAGATCCGGAGCGTATTCTGTAGCTCCGTTCTGCACGTTCGGCTTCTCCGTAGCATCGGGAACGGGAGACTTCACTTGTTTCTGCCGCAGGTCATACCCCTTCCTCTCCGCATTGTAACCGGGAGAGGCGGGAGTTATCATTTTTTTTGCCAATTTCCGGTTCTCCGGAAGATAAAACGTAGTAGTAGTAGTAGCGTCGCCCTCGAACTGGAATAATTCGGACAACCAGTACGAATCCATCTCCATCCCGCCGGCATCCCAAGGAGCCCCGGCGTCACTGCCCTTGACATGCTCGGTGACAAAGGTCGAAGCCGGCACGTTACCGACTCTCCATGTCCCGGGCACGAACGTGAGCCCCTCCCCGGTTTTCAGGTTGACCGTGATTTTCGCCTCCGCACGTTTCAGGGAGACCTCGAGGCGCCTGGTGTCGGGACTGATCTCCTCCGTCTTGGTAACTGACATCAGCAGGTTCCCGTTCGGTCGGAACAGGGTACGGGCGGTCATCTCCGCCTTGACCCTCTGAATGTCCGAAAGGGACGACACGCCAGCCAGGATCCCGGGCTCTACCTGAAACAGCCCGTCACCATCCGATTTATAGTTCGCCAGCAGGACCAACGTCTTCTCTCCCGAGGTAATGGGGATGTTTTTCAGCAATCCCATGCTCGTGGGTGCATCCGTGTCCTTCTCGCCGGTTGCCGTTTCCAAGGCAGCAGCGGCCTGATAAAGCTCTGCACGGGGATACTCCCGGGAGAACTCCACGCCGCCGCGGGAATCGAAAACCCACAGGTAAAGGTCGTATATCTTTCTCTCCTCGCCTTCCGGCAGGCCCGAACGTGTCTTGGCCCTGTTGGCTGCCGTACCCACGCTGATGTCTACCGTCGTGGGCACGCCTTCCGGGACACCGCTGCCCCGAAGCAGCTCCTCGTCCGTACAGCAGGTAAGAACGGGCAGTAACAAAAGAATGAAACAAGTTATTTTCAGCCTATATGCTTTCATATATAATAAAAATTTATAATGACAAAATCGTGAACATCACTGAAAAGGAGGGAACTCCACATCCTTCCGCTCCCAGGATTCGACCCGGTAGATAATCTCTCTGTCTGCGGCTTCCGGCAAGACCATGAATACCTTATAATCCCGGTTCGGGTAAATGGGGCCGGAATACACCCCGGGAGAACTTTCCTCGCCAATGTCAAGCAAAAAGGTCCTTGTCCTGGTCTGTGAGATGTTTCCTCCTGTATAATACTCCACTGTCAGCTGTATCTTCGGGTGAGGGTGTCCTTCCTGCCAGGAATTGGCTTCCGGAATATACGGGGCCAGGTACTGGGGAAGGAAGAACTGCTCGTATTTTTGGGTGTCCATTTTCGTATAGTCAATCTCTCCGCCGGCATTGAGGGGGGCCTCGTAGATGGTCAGTTGCGCTTCATTTTTTATTCCATAGGAATACGTGCCCGTATGCTCTGTGTTCTTTCCCGTTCCCGGGGTGGATCCTGCAAGCTGGCCGCCGTCCGAGTCATTCTCCCTGAAAGAAGGAGACATCAGTACCGGAAAGTTCAAAAAGGCAATCCTTTTATAATTATAAATGATCTGCTCAAAGGGGGCAATGCTTGCGATGTATATTCTGACACGGGAGAAATCACGGAACAGCGGGATTGTGATATCCTGCACCTGCTCCCCGGAAGCGGGCTGGACGGCCGTGGACAGCTTTCCCGAAAGCATGCCCATATGCAACCTGTTGGATATTCCGGGAGCGTCATCCCAAGAGATACTGGAAGTTGTTGTCCAATCTATAATCTTCTCATCCGACGGGGAAGGAGTCACACCATCGTACGGGTTGTCCACCGGAATGCCGAGACTGCCGTCATCCTGCTCCCTGATGATGGCAGGGAATGCGGCTTCGACAATATCCTCCCTGTCCACCTCCTCCATGCCTTCCCCGAGGAAGTTCCATGGAACTGCGTTCTGCAGGATTCCTCCGGGCGTATAATAGGGCAGGTCCTTTCCTGTCTGGTTGGGGGCATAGAAAGCATAGAATTCACTCTCGCCTTTGGGGATGCGTATCTTGGTTTGATATTCCCCCTCCGCGTTGCCCGAACTGAAAGGAAGCAGGCGACTGTACACATACCGGTTCTGCTCCTTGTTGAAAACCATAAGTGCTATTCTGGGCTGTGCGGGGGCTTGGGGAAACAGTGTGCCGGTTTTATACCAGTTGGCCGGATCGGAGGAATAAAGGTCCAGCATCTCACTTCCCCCGGCTGTTACGCCACGGGTTGACAGGTTCAGCCTGACGGTCACGTCATCCTCTCCGGAAAGCCGTTCCGGGATATCTTCTTCGTTCCGGCATCCTGTCAGGGCAAGGAAAAAGAGCGGCAACACCGTCATCACAAAGTTCCTCAAGGCCCTTACCGTGCGAGTATATTTAGTATCTTTCAGCATAATATTCATCAATCGGTTATGGGAACCACGTCAACGGCTTCCCAGGGTTTTACACTTACTGTCAGAGAACGGGGATTCTGGCGGAAGAACAGTGGAAGCACCGCTTCCTGCCGCCCCGTTATCCGTATCTGGTCGGGATACAGAGCGATATATTCCGCGACATCTACCGTGCAGAGAACCTTATCTCCCTGCATAAGACGGATCGTCAGCGGGTCCCCGTCCTTGAAGCGCAGGGTATTGAAATCAAGCACGAAACGGTCGTTTTTTCCTCCCGTGTAAAACGGAAGGTCGAAGGATGTTTCTCCCGAACGCTGCCCGGAAAAGGAGAAACGGGCTGAGAGCGTTTCCATCGTCAGGCGGAAGCCCGTCCCCTTGTTCTGTTCGTACCAGGTCCCGGCGTTCTCATCGTCGTCGGGAAGGACTACCGCATGGATTTTCACGTGCTGGGAATAAAGTCTTACCACGTCACGGGAGTCGTTCATGACCTTCGACGTGATGGTGGTTTCCCCAAGGTATAGCCTGTCAAACGTGCCGGCCGCCGGTCCGTCCTTTTCCGCCAGTTCGGGCCGGGAAACCGACGCTTCACCGTAAGCACCATCCCCGATAACCGTCTCGTTCAACGCGTTGCCCACGGCCACTACTTTATAATCACCTTCCGGGAGCCTGACCTCCAGCGGTGAAAGCAGCTGTTCTCCCTCCAGGTGGTGTTTCTCCACCAAGGCCCCGTTCCCAACGTCAAAGATGAAGACGTCAATGTCATCCACGTATTCCTGCAGATGTTCCCGGTTGTCATCGCCCAGGGAGGAGAAGACGATCGTGTTGCCAAGGCAGCCGCTCAGGTCGTCATACACCCGGTCACATGCGGTCACGAGGTATAAAGCGGCCAACAGGCCCAGCCAGGTCGGTATGTTTCTTATGTTCATACTTTACACTAATTATTATAAATCAATACTGTAATTTTCCCGAAAGAGAGGACACGTTTCCCTCCCGCGGGTAATAAAAAAGGGAGGGGACAAACTTTCCCCTCCCCGAGAGTGCGGGGCGGATTCCGGTACCGGCCTGTCAGGGTCGATACGGGAAAAGCGCTCCGGCAAGCGGCTATTACTCTCTATCTGTATCAGTCAAGGATGGGGAATACGTTCACAGCGGTCCAAGGCTGCACCTCGACACGGACGATGACGTTCACGTTCTCGTCCTCCAAATCCCCCTGTCCGCCCGGTTCGGGAGTCACACCTTCAGGAATGCTCGGGTCAACATCCACGAGGATACCCTGGCCCCCGTTCAGCGCAGCGAGATCCAGATTGATCAGGTAACCGCCCTTGCCGGCTTCCAGATCCGTCGTGCCTGCAGTTTCACCTTCTGCCTTCGCGTAACCGGATATAACGACAAAACGTCTGTCGGCGGATACGCCGTCGTCACCTGTCTTGAAAACGAAAGCAAGTTTTGGAGCGTTGTTTTCCTTACCGTAACCCGTAATACCGTTCACGAAGAAGTTAAACGCTGCGGCCTTTGCCCCCTGTGCGAAATCGAAACCCGCTGCATTGAAATAGGAGGCCACTTCCGACAAGTCCGTGCTACCGTCGGGTTTGAACGTGCCGTCTTCGAATTTATAGCGATCTCCGGCGTAGGTCTTGGCCCAGAACCAGTTTGCCTCTTCTTCCACTGTAAGTTGAGGAACAGAGAGCGTTCTGCTGAAACGGTTCATCAGGATACCTTGGTTTGCAGTGGTCACTTCGACAACCTGCAGCCATTGACTCAGGCTGGTCTGTTGGGCAATGTCAGACTTGCCGTCCCATGTCTGGCCGTTGAAGCCTGCGGCATCAGCCTTGAAAGCGGCCCACGCTTCGTCACTGCTCTTTCCCTTATTTTCATCCTTGGCCAGCCAAGTCGTGCACCATTGTTCAGCCTCGGTCTTTTTCCCGTCTTTCCAGATAACCTTGACAAACTTGGTACCGGTCACTTGGAAGCGGTTCATGCTGGCGGTCAAGGTGAGCTCGGCCTTCTTCACGGTACGTTTGTCTTCCTGAGGATTGACGCCATAAGGCTCGGCACCAACAGTGGTAAGTGTTTCAGAACCGGCATAAATCACTTCATTAATTTGGGCTTTCAGCTGTTGTTTGCTGATTTCAGCAACAGTCTTTCTCTCACCGTCAACCAACGCTCCCTGAGGGTTAGCGATAACAAGTGCCTTTGTCACGCCATTGTCCACGTCAAGGAATTTATAACCTCCCGTCGTTGCCTCTGCACCCACGGCAGTAGCCGAAGTCAGCTTGGTAAAATCATCAGTATCTTTTGTAAATTCCTTCGACAGGACAATGTCTTCCCCAGCCACCAAGTACACATGCAGTTTTTCAACCGATGCCGCATCCTGGTCGTTGGCGGTGTTCTGCAATTCGCCCATGGCGGCACGTGTGCCCGGACCGGGTAATGCCACTGACATCACCACATCAACCGGTTGGTTGCCACTCTCCGGCGCTACCGGATTCTCTTCGTTGTTACATGCAGCGAACAACGCCAACGAGGCCACTGCAAAATACTTCATTACTTTCATAATTCGAATTGTTTTTAAATTAAGATTACTAATACTATATATAACTATGTCTGAGTTACATCTCTATCTGCTGATTGTTTCCACCGTCCCCGGGCTCCCCTGAGAGTTTTTGTTTGCCCTGGGCCATACCGGCTTTCTTGATCAATTCTTCCGCCTTCCTCCAGTCACCTTTCATGTTATAGGCAACGGCCATGGGAAAGAAAGCACGGCTGTCATTCGTTACCGGTTCCAACACCCGCAACGCGCCGTCCGCATCCTGCCCGTATTTCAACAGGGCGTTGGCGTAATTCAGGATTGCCACGGTGTCATCCGGGAACTGCCCGTAGGCCCTCTCGTACACCGGAAGGGGAGACATCCCCCGGGAAGCGTACAGTCCGGCCAGCTGGTACATCTCGTGCTGACTGAGACACTCGGGTTTCGTTTCAAAAATTTCGGGAAGTTCCTCCACCGTGTAAGGTCTCACGTCAAAACTGAGACTGAAAGTCGTGCGCCGCAGTCCCGGGTAGAACTCTTCGAGGAGGAGGCGATAGCTCCTGCCGTCATCCAAGGCACGGATGGCCTCCTCGCGTTCCGTGTCACGCTCGTTATGTCCGATGATAAAAAGAATTTCGTCCCTGTTGACGAGGGTGGAGCCGCTGACCATCGATTTAAGACCCTCCCAGTCCTCCCCGATACCCTCGGTACGATAAACCGGTGCATTTTTCAAGGCGGGGTATTGACGCGAAATATAATCTGAAAGGGTTTGGGTGCGTCGTTGCGCGAGGGACCTGTTGTAATCGAAGCTCCCCTCGGGAGAGGCATAGCCTTTTATATCAACCTCCTTGAGTGACGTTCCTTGAATATTCAGGTTCTCCGAGAGAAACTTCTTCAGCCTGTCAAGCTCCTGAGCATTGCCTGTAAAATCTTCCTGCAGGTCGTGGCGTGCAACAGGAAAGACCACCTTACAGTCGAAGGAATCCTTGTAGCATTTGATCATGACCTTTTCCGGTTCGATGAAACTGTAGGCATAATCCTTTTCCCCGAAGAGGGGGATACCGGCCTGAAAGGCAATATCCTCGCTCTCGTTCGTGCCGCACTCGGCACAGCCGTACGACACCTCCCTGACAACGAGACGCCCGTCAGCCATCCACCGTTCAAAAGGGACGCTCCTTTTCACAGTCAGGCCCGAACTTTCCAGCACCTTGGCGGAACGGACCTCGCCGGATCCGGGGTTACCGGGTTTCAGGTTGCCCAACGCCTTTCGACGCTTGATCACCTTATATCTTCTCTTGCCGGCCACGCAGACCGGTTCGAGGCGGACGCTGTCACGCCCGTCAGCCGAGACATAGACGGGGAACAGGTAAGCGACTTCCTGGCTTCCAAGCCCTGCCAGGGGGAAGACACTGAAAGTAATATCCAACGCGTCTCTACCCGGTTCACGCTCCACACGGCTGTTTGAATAATCCCAACGCGAGGTACCTGACGTTGATAAAATGTCCTGGGCGGAAGAAAACAAGGGAAACATTCCCAGGCAGCCCATGATAAGGATTTGCTTCTTGTTAATATGGTAAGGTTTCATTGATATACATTTTTAGCATGATAGAATAAAAAATTGTGTCCCCGGATTCAGGGAGTTATTTCAACATGTAAATAATTGAAATGGCGGCCCTGGTGGGACCTATGTAGTCCGCATCCCCCTTGCCCAGCTTCTGCCCGCAGGTGGTACACTTGTACTTGTCATAACGGGCGTGCACGTAACCGATACCCAAGGAGGCCTCGATATTGAAACGGTTGGAAAGCACCCACTGGTAACCGACGCTCAACCCGCCTCCCCAGAAATAACCCTCGTAACGGTGGTCCTTCATGTTTCCGTCCCCTTTCTGAAGCACGAAGGGGACATCGACACCTCCGATATTCATCTGGCCGCCATGGGCATGCAACCCGAAGAACCAGCCGTTGAAAACGTCACAGGTCCAATAACGGAGCTCCGGCTGGACAAGCCAGTGACTGAACTTCTTTGCCTTGTACCGGGAAGACGTGGCGTCCCGCGTGTAGAAAAAGAAATTCATACCCACCTGTGTGTCAAGGGTCCATTTACGCCCCATGGAGAACTCCAAGGAGAGGTTGGGAGTTTTCAAGGCATCGTAGGCCAGATTGTTCTTCAAGGCAACCTTTTGAGAGAAGGCACCAGCCGAACAAAGCAAAAACACCAGAAGAAAAAACGGTTTCATCATACTGTTATTCATTGTTTCGTTACTTTATTTTATAAGAGGACAAGCCAAAGTTATCCTTATGTAATAATCATTAATAAAAATGCAGCTTCCCGGAAAAAACTCCAGAATCTTTCTTGCACGTATAGAGTGGACGGCCGGAAACTCCTGCCCGCACCAGAAGGACCTGCAGGGACGCAACCCGCCCACGAGACTTAAAAGTCTTTCAGCCGATCCGGCGAAAGCCGAATAGAGGACACCGTCCCGAGTATGCAGGTAAATCGAATCCCTGTTGGACCATTCCATGTTGAATATCTCATGACTCATTCGCATAATGTAAACCTTTATTCGATGACTTTCTTATTTTCCACTCTCTCCCGTAGAGAGTGGAAAATTTTTCAAAATCCGCTCTGGAAAGCGGTTATAGATGCCAAAAAGAAATAAAAGATGAAACATGGACAGATTTTATCATATAACTAACTGAAAATAAGATTACTAATATTTTCATTAGGCAACAAAAACAGAAACAATGGAACTTTTTTATTTGAACGAGCACACGTCTTGTTATAATTACTCAAAATCTATGCAGGAGGGATTCCGGTATTATAAATTTGACGAAGGATTGAACCACGAGGAGGAATTGGTAAAAGATTGTATCCTGTTCGTACTCAAGGGAAGTCTGCAATTCTCCTGCAACGGTTTTCAGTTCACTGTTTCATCAGGAGAGATGGTCTTTTTTTGCCGTGACAGCCTGTTTAACACCCAATCACTGGAAAAATGTGAAGTCGTGGCTGCCCTGTTCGAGGGGGGAGTATGGCCCTGTCAAAGGGCCTCCTTTTCAGAGTTATACCACCTGAGGGAAATTGTCGAATATCGTATGGAACCTCTTGAAATCAGGGATCGGTTATGCAAATTTCTTGAACTACTGGTGTGTTATCTGGAAGATGGAGCGAACTGTATCCATTTTCACGAAATAAAACTCAAGGAACTTTTCTGGAACATTCGCTTTTACTATTCCAGACAGGAACTTGCGAATTTTTTCTATATGATTATAGGCCGTTCGCAAGACTTCAAAAATAAGGTCTTGAACAATTACAAAAGTTGCAGGACCGTAAAAGAACTCGCATCGGCCTGTGATATCTCCCTTTCCGCCTTCAAAAGACAGTTTTCCGCGGAGTTTGGAGAGGCTCCAGCCGAATGGATGCAGAAACAGTTGTTGGGAGAAATCAAATACAAACTTTCAGTTACAGACCTGCCGTTGGGAACCATTGCCAATGAACTGGAGTTTTCCTCTCTTGCACACTTCTCCAGATTTTGCAAAAGATGTCTGGGATGTTCTCCCAGAGAGTTAAGACAGCAGATAAAAGGCGGTTAAACAATCTCTGAAGGGGGGATAGATAAGAAATTGATAAATGTGCTGAATCCAGGAGAGATCACCTCTACAGCCGGAACTTCCGGGATTGTTTACGGGGTATTGGGACAAATCAACTACGATCGGGAGTCCCGGGTAAACACTTTCGCTCATGTCAATTACACCCCGGAACAACCCCGTCTAGGGGTATTGTTATGCATAAACGGTACCGGCATTTTAAATTCGTAGCTCCGGAAAAATATACTCTCTGCCGGTATGGGGTATCCGGAAATGAACGTATTAGCAGCCCGTTCTCCTATCGGATCGAAAGGGATTTCAATCATTCCTTTCGGTAATGGGGCTGAACGCATCCTGAAAAATCAGGATATTGGCTGTGCTATTCGTGGCATAAATTTCAATATCCACGAACGTTCCGATATCCTCCGGGCCGCTCAGGAAGGAATCGTCTTCTCTTTTCAATACGGTATGGAAATCATGCAAGAAATGGGGATGCCCCTACAGGTGATCCGTGCCGGTAAAGCGAATATGTTTTTAAGTCCGGTTTTCAGACAAACATTAGCCAGCATCAGCGGAACCATAATCGAACTTTATAATACAGACGGGTCAGCAGGAGCTGCCCGGGGGGCGGGAATCGGTGCCGGAATTTACACTTCTCCTGCCGAAGCTTTCGCCTCTTTGCAATGCACGGACCTGATCGAACCGGAACCGCACAAGCAGGAACAATATGCAGAAGCTTATGCTCGGTGGAAAAAGCATTTAATGAGTTTATAAAATCATTTTAAACCTTAACAATAAAGAATCATGACAACAAAAGAGTATTTCCCCGGGATCGGAAAAATCCCCTTTGAAGGAAAAGAAAGTAAAAATCCCATGGCTTTTCATTATTACAACGCAGAGAAAGTGATCCGTGGAAAGAAAATGAAGGACTGGTTACGATTTTCCATGGCTTGGTGGCATACCCTCTGTGCAGAAGGAGGAGATCAATTCGGAGGAGGAACCAAACGTTTTCCCTGGAATGTCGCCTCCTCCCCTATACAAAGGGCAAAAGATAAAATGGATGCCGGATTCGAGTTTATGCAAAAATGCGGAATCGGGTACTATTGTTTCCACGATACCGATCTGGTAGAAGAAGCCGATACCATCGAAGCCTACGAAGCCAATCTGCAGAAAATAGTTGCCTATGCCCGCAAGAAACAGGCTGAAACAGGGAGCAAACTATTGTGGGGAACAGCGAATGTCTTCGGACATGCCCGTTATATGAACGGAGCAGCTACCAATCCCGATTTCGATGTCGTGGCACAGGCTGCTGTCCAAATAAAAAACGCATTGGATACCACTATCGCCCTCGGAGGTGAAAACTATGTTTTCTGGGGAGGCCGTGAAGGTTATATGTCCCTACTGAATACCGATCAGAAGCGTGAAAAGAACCACCTCGCCCTCCTATTGGCCAAAGCGCGGGATTATGCCCGTAGCCAAGGTTTTAAGGGAACATTCCTGATCGAACCCAAACCGATGGAACCGATGAAACACCAATACGACGCAGATACAGAAACGGTAATCGGTTTTCTTAAAGCACACGGCCTCGATAAAGATTTTAAAGTAAATATCGAAGTCAACCATGCCACTCTCGCCGGCCATACGTTCGAACACGAATTAGCCTGTGCTGTCGATGCCGGCATGTTGGGCTCCATCGACGCCAATCGGGGTGATTATCAGAACGGCTGGGATACCGATCAATTCCCGATCAATAACTTCGAATTGGTTCAGGCAATGATACAAATCATCCGGAACGGTGGATTGGGAACCGGAGGAACCAATTTCGACGCTAAAACCCAGCGCAACTCTACGGATTTGGAAGATATCTTCATTGCACACATTGCAGGAATGGATGCTTTTGCCAGAGCGCTTGAAAATGCAGACCGCCTGTTGCGCGAATCTCCCCTCTGCAATATGCTCAAAGCACGCTATGCTTCTTTCGATACAGGCGCAGGAAAAGCATTCGAAGAAGGTAAACTTTCGCTGGAAGATCTGCGGGAATATGCGATCGCTCACGGAGAACCCAAACAAACCAGCGGTAAACAAGAACTATACGAAGCAATGATCAATATGTATATTTAACCATTGTCAAGTCACCAAACTTTTGTAATTTTACATCATTCTGTACAACAGGATAGCTAGTCTATTACCATTGAATGATCTGTTTATGTCAATCGAACTACACAAAATCTACAAACGTAAAAAGAGCGACCGGGACATTTTCCAGGAATTAATGCCCTTCAAAATCAAAGAAATTCTTTTGATCGCCAATTATTATGATGCTTATACCATCGAACGGGAAGGGCAATTCACCGATAAAATCGTGGGGGAATATTTGCAGGTCAACCTGTATACCGCCCCCCGTTTTACTTCTGTCGCCAGCGAAGCAGAAGCCCTGAAGATTTTGTCCGAAAGGCATATCGACCTGATCATCCTGATGGCCGGTCTGGATAAACAAACTCCTTTGGTCATCAGCCGTCATCTGAAAGATTTGTATCCGAATATCTGTCAGCTGATGCTGGTAAACAACAATTCGGACCTGGCCTATTTTCATACTATAGAAGACCGGTTGTACGAATCTATCGAAAGGTTGTTCGTCTGGAACGGTTCCACCAAGATATTCCTGGTCATGGCCAAATATATCGAGGATAAAATGAACCTCGACCGGGACACCCATTTGGGAGATATCCGGGTAATCCTATTGGTCGAAAACTCGATCCGGTATTATTCCCGTTATTTGCCTTTACTTTATACCGAGGTCATGACACAAACTCAGGAACTCATTTTCTCCGAACCTCAGGACAACGATATGAGTATTGTGATGAAAATAAGGGTAAGGCCGAAAGTAATACTAGCAACCAACTATGAGGAGGCAGTATACGTTATCGATCATTACCGGGAAAATCTGATCGGAGTCATATCGGATGTGCGCTACAAACGGAATGGAGAGGAAGATGAAGAAGCCGGAATCGAATTGATCCGCTATGTCAAGCGAACCGGAGCGTATATTCCCTGTATGCTTCAGAGCCAGGAGATAGAAAATGCAGTAAAAGCAGAAGAGTTACATGCTGCTTTTATTAATAAAAATTCCCCGACTCTGGCTCATGATATCCAGGATTTTATCAAAGGATATCTGGGATTCGGAGATTTTATTTTCCGGAACAAAAACGGAGAACCGATCGACAGAGCCACTTCGATAGAAGAATTTAAACAAAAGCTGCTGAGCATCCCGGATGAATCTTTGATATACCACTCCATTCGCAACGGTATTTCTACCTGGTTAATGGCCCACCGGGAAATTACTTTAGCGAAACATCTGAAAAGATACCGGTTTGAAGATTTCCCTACTCCGGCCGAAATGCGGCAATTCATCCTACGGGTATTCGAAGCGGCAGAACTGAAAAAAATCAAAGGGCGGATCATCAATTACAACCCCAAATTAGTCGATTCGAACCGTTACATCACCCGTTTAGGTAAAGGTTCCTTCGGAGGTAAAGGCCGGGGAATGGCTTTCCTGTCCAATTTTATCGAAAACGTCGATTTTAAGAAGCTGATCCCGAAACTAAAGATAGAAATTCCGAAAACGGCGATCATCGGTGTGGATGAATTTGATAACTTCATAGATAACAATGGGTTGAGTCGGATTATTTATAGTGATGAAAGTTACGAAGAAGTGAAAGCGGCCTTCATAGCGGCTCCTTTATCTCAAAAACTCAGGGACAAGCTCCGCTCCTACCTGGAAGTGATGCATAAACCCTTGGCCGTACGCTCGTCCGGTTTGTTCGAAGATTCTCTCAGTCAGCCTTTTGCAGGTGTTTATTCCACATATTTGATTCCCAATAACCACCCCGACATCGAACACCGGATCGACGATCTCGAAACTGCCGTAAAACTGGTGTATTCATCGATATTCACCGATAGTTCGAGAGCTTACTTTCATGCGATCGACTGCATGATCGAAGAAGAAAAAATGGCGGTAATCCTCCAGGAGGTAGTAGGAAACGAATACAACGGAAAATATTATCCCAACATCAGTGGAGTCGCCCAATCCTATAACTTCTACCCTTTCTCTTACATTAAACCGGAAGATGGATTTGCAGTCATAGCACTGGGCCTTGGAGCATATGTGGTGGGGGGAGAAAAGACCTATCGTTTTTGTCCCCGTTATCCCAAATTGCAACTGGCCTCTATCCAGGATATGGCCCGGGATTCGCAAAAATATTTTTATGCTATAGACATGGTCCATCCGGACTACAATCTGGTGAAAGACGGTGAAGATGCCGCTATCCGATCTTATGACTTGAAAGCGATAGAAGAAGACGGTAATTTACAGCATTGTGCTTCGGTCTACGATTTTATGAACGACCGCATAGGTTTCGATTTCAGTGTACGTGGCCCCCGGATTGTCAACTTTCCGGACATACTGCAATACGATTATATTCCTTTGGCTTCGACGCTGGATACACTGCTGGATATTTTCTCCCAGGCGATGGGAGCTCCCGTCGAAATGGAATTTGCAGTCAATCGGGAAAACAAAGAATGGAAATTTTATGTCCTGCAGATCAAACCCCTGATCAAAAATGAATATCATATGGATATCGACAAAGAAAATATCGATATGAGTAAAGCGATCTTACGGGCCGACAAAGGAATGGGCAACGGGAAAATCACCGACATTCAGGATCTGATTTATGTCGATCCCCGACATTTCGACCGCTTGCGCACCGAACAGATGGCCGAAGAAGTGAAATTTTTCAATGAAAAATTAAAAGCCACCGACACCCCCTATATCCTGATCGGACCGGGACGTTGGGGAACACGGGACAAATTGACCGGCATTCCTGTATTGTGGTCGGATATTTCTAAAGCCAGGATTATCGTCGAGCAAGGATTAAGGGATTTCCCCCTGGACGCTTCGCTGGGGTCCCATTTCTTCCACAATGTGACTTCCATGAATGTCGGATACTTTGCCGTACCTTACGAATCGGACAGCTCCTTCATCAATTACGACATTATTCAAAATCAGCAATTGATCGAAGAAAAAGAATTCGTCCGCCACGTCCGGTTTGCCAAACCCGTAACGGTCTATATGGATGGCAAAAAACAGACTTCTGTAATCGTAGAATAGCCTTACCGGTAAAAAGGGAGCCGGACAGATAAAACAGCAACAACGAATAAAACGATGCAATCCAGTTTTAAACCGTTATTCCTGTTTTAACTGTCGGCACCGTTTTATCTACCGGCTAAAAGCCGCTATCCGTTTTATTCAACCGTAACTGATTTCGCCAGGTTTCTGGGTTGATCCACGTTGCGTCCTTTATTAACGGCAATGTAATAAGCCAGCAATTGCAAAGGGATGGAAGCTACTAAAGGAGCAAAAGGTTCCAACACATGAGGTACTTCGATGCAATAATCGGCAATATCGTGTACCAACTGGTCGCCTTCACTGACAATAGCGATTACTTTTCCTTTCCGGGCTTTGATTTCCTGTATATTACTAATGGTCTTTTCGTATATACTATCGGTAGTTGCAATAGCTACTACCGGCATTTCTGCATCGATAAGTGCTATAGGTCCATGTTTCATTTCGGCAGCAGGATATCCCTCGGCATGGATATAAGAAATCTCTTTCAATTTCAATGCTCCTTCCAAAGCGGCCGGATAGTTATAGCCACGTCCCAGATAAATGAAATTACGGGCATAAGTAAATATCTTAGATAATTCCTTTACCGGCTCGGCATTTTTCAAAACCATAGAAATCTTTTCAGGTATACCCTGCAACTCTTTTACCATTTCTTCGAAACGAGCTTGGGTAATAGTCCCTTTCTGCTGAGCAATAGTCAAGGCCAACATCGAAAGTACGGTTACCTGGCCGGTAAAAGCCTTGGTGGAAGCCACGCCGATCTCAGGTCCGACATGAATATAAGAACCCGAATCCGTAGCCCGGGCAATCGAAGAACCGACTACATTACAGATGCCGTAGATAAATGCCCCTTTCGATTTCGCCAGTTCTATCGCAGCCAGGGTATCGGCCGTTTCTCCCGACTGGGATATGGCGATCACGATATCTCCCGGATGGATCACCGGATTCCGGTAACGAAATTCCGACGCATATTCCACTTCAACAGGGATACGGCACAAATCTTCGATCAAATGTTCGCCGATCAAAGCAGCATGCCAGGAAGTACCACAGGCAACAATTATAATCCGGTTGGCATTCAGGAATTTATCCCGATTATCGATTACGCCGGAAAGTACCACACTATTTCCTTCTACATTGATTCTGCCCCGGATACAATCCTGTAAAGTACGAGGTTGTTCATAAATCTCTTTCAACATAAAGTGGGGATAACCTCCTTTTTCCAACTGGCTTAAGTTCATAGCCAGCTTTTTTATCTCAGGAGTGATTTCCACATTATTCAAATCCACTACTTTCAAAGGCTCTCCCCTACGAATCACCGCAATCTCTTCATCATTGAGGTAAACGACCTTATCCGTATATTCCACAATAGGCGTAGCATCCGAAGCTAAAAAGAACTCGTCCTTACCGATTCCGACAACCAAGGGGCTACTTTTACGGGCAGCTATGATCTCGTTGGGATTGCTTTTGTCCATCAATGCAATCGCATAAGCACCGATCACCTGATGCAAAGCCAACTGTACACCTGTACATAGATCCACCTGGTTGGTACGCATAATATACTCCACTAAATACACGATGACTTCGGTATCCGTATTACTGCGAAAAATATATCCTTTATTTTCCAATTCGGCCCGTAACACCGTATAGTTCTCGATGATACCGTTATGGATCAGGGCCAGATTTTTCGATTGGGAATAATGGGGATGTGCATTTACATCATTAGGTTCCCCGTGAGTAGCCCAACGAGTATGGGCTATACCGATACAACCCGATATATCTTTCGACTCGGCAAAACGCTCCAGATCAGCCACCTTGCCCTTCGTCTTATAAACATTCAATTCTTGATTATCCGAAATCAAGGCAATACCTGCGCTGTCGTATCCACGATATTCAAGACGATGCAAACCTTTGATCAGAATAGGATAAGCTTCTTTAGTTCCTATATAACCTACTATTCCACACATAAATTTTTATTTTAGCCCCTTAGGCTTATTTCTATTTTCCATAAATTCGGAAACAAAAATATAATATCGATAGCAAAGTAGGTTGGGTAGTAACATTTTTTTACAACATTTTAAACTTTATACATGTTTTATTACTTTCATAAAGCAGCGCTGACAATCGAATTCCAATCGGAACCGATGTTTGTCGTTGACCAGAAAAAGCGGAAATTCCAAATCTTTGTTTTTCTGCATTTTTCGGCAACGTCCTAATTCATACAACAGGCAATAACGGGTATGCATTAAATCTTTTTCCCCCGACCGAAATCCCGATTTCTCAAAACATGCTCCGACAACAGGTACCCCACAAGCTTCATAGAAATTTTTCGCCCCCTGATTAGCAATATTATAGTGCCAATCGGCTTCAACGGGAACAGAAGTCAGGGGCTTCCTATGTCCCGGTAACATTTTCTCCCGTCGGGCTTCTCTGGCCTCTATCAATTCTTCCAATAATTTCCGACGTAATGCATTGGCCGCTGCTGCCGGAATAAATAAGACCTCTTCGCCGTTCAAATCTACACTCTCACACTCAAAATCGGAATCTCCGCATTTCAGGAGTTGTTGTTTGAGGCGTTCTGCCTGCTGAGGATTCTGTGCCTTTTCAAAAGTTTCTTCCGAGCGTAAAATCACTTGTACGCCATCTTCGTCGGTCACTTCCAGCCATAAACAGCGATCCGCTGTCCATGCTTTTATTTTTATCCGGATCTTCCGTACGGATTTCACTTTGTCCAAACGGATATTAAAGCGATGATCGTAATTCCGGAACAATTCGGTCCCCGGCCGGAGTTTTACCGTTTCATTACAAACAATCCGGTTTCCCACAGCTTCATTGACCTTTATCCCTTTCAATCCGCCCTGCTCCAAATAGCATAATCCGTCTCCGTTCGCCAACTCCCCGATAGCATCCAAAATAATAGTATTTCCCTTTGTTTCTTTGACTATCCCTATCTTTTTTCCCATCGATTTCGGCGTATCCATATTGACTAATCCCCTGTGCCGTCCCCTGATAAAATAATCGGAACTTCCCCGGCTGAAACTCCGCTCAGGATCTGCTTCGAATGCCGACAGGATATGTCCGGAACCACTCCGCACAATGCCGGGGTGTTTCCCGATCAGCGAAGAATAATAATTCGTAACATTCGCCACATAATTCTCATCCTTCAGGCGCCCTTCTATTTTAAACGAATCGACTCCGGCTTCTATTAAATCATCGATATAAGAAGAAAGATTCAAATCTTTGAGAGACAATACATATTTATCTTTGATCAACTTTTTCCCACTGTTATCTTCGACAGTCCATTTCATCCGGCAAGGCTGCGCACATTCGCCCCGGTTAGCCGAACGGCCGAACATATATTGAGAGAGATAACATTGCCCGCTCAGACTGACACACAAAGCCCCGTGTATAAACACTTCCAGTTCGGCTTTCACCTCTTTCCGGATCTCCCGGATTTGCTCCAACGAAAGCTCCCGGGCCAATACAATCCGTTGAAATCCCAGCTGATCTAAAAACTTAATTCGTTCGAGTTCATAATTGTGCATCTGTGTGCTGGCATGCAAACAAATCGGAGGCAGATCCATATTCAATATGCCCGGATCCTGAATGATCAAAGCATCGACCCCGATCGCGTACAATTGCCGGATCATTTTTTCCGCTTCGGCCAACTCCGAATCATACAATATCGTATTCAGGGTAACGAATACCCGGCAATAAAAACGATGGGCATACCTCACCAAAGTCCCGATATCTTCAAGACTGTTGGCTGCAGCTTTACGGGCCCCGAAAGCAGGTGCCCCGATATATACCGCATCGGCCCCATTATCGATAGCGGCCTTACCGACAACAAGATCCCTGGCCGGAGATAATAATTCTACTTTTTGCATATGTTCCTCTTTCGACTAGGACAACTCATTCCTTCCCTGTAGAAGCGATGCGATTTATTTCAATTCCAGTTCAGGCCACTTATCCCCCTCAACTACAGGCAATTCCAAGAGACGACAATCCGGAAAATATTCATCCAGATATTGCCGGATAATGGTAATCGAGTCATTCTTGATCCACTCACTGTCGTTGGGAAAGTCGTTATAAACGACGTAAGCTACCTCGATACCGCGTAGACGACACAATTCAAGACTCATCAGGGTGTGGTTGATACTGCCCAATTTTGACGACGACACCAATATCAACGGATGTTTATATTCCTGGATATAATCGATCGTCAGATACTGCCGGCTGACAGGCACATACAACCCACCGGCCCCCTCGAGCAATACGACATCGTAAGCGGCATCCAATTTTTCCGTAGACCGATGAATCCGCTCTACATCGATTTCTACCCGGTCGATCTCGGCTGCCAAATGAGGCGAAGACGGGTAAGTCATGACATAAGGACAGGTCGTACCGTCTCTATCTACTTCCTGAGGAGGAATCCCCATAATTTCCCGGTGTTTCAGTATATCTTCCGAAATACCGACACATCCGGTCTGAATAAACTTCTGAGTGATCACATGCACTCCTTTTTGTAACAACGTCCGGGCTATTACTCCCGTAACGATCGATTTTCCGGCATCTGTATCGATCCCGCTAATAAAATATACAGCCATGTTTCAACTTATAACTTTATCTTACCACAAACTCCCCCTTATAGGTCTGTTTCAATTCATTCGGACAAAAATATAAAATTCAAGCTGAAATCAATTTTATTTTTAACAGATTGTTTCTAATTTCGCACGTATAATAACCAAGATTCTAAATTGAGAACACATGAAAATCAGAAATCTTTTTGTTATGTTATTGCTTGGTGGAAGTCTGATCTTCTCAGGCAGTGTTTTTACAGGGTGTGCCAGCTGGAGTAATACAGGTAAAGGTGCCGCGATCGGTGCCGGAAGTGGTGCTGCCTTAGGTGCAGGAATCGGAGCTCTCGCCGGAAAGGGTAAAGGAGCTGCCATCGGTGCTGCAGTAGGCGCTGCCGTCGGTTCAGGAACCGGAGCTTTAATCGGTCGCCGGATGGACAAACAAAAAAAAGAACTGGAAGCGATCGAAGGCGCTAAAGTCGAGTCTGTACAGGATGTCAATAACCTGCAAGCCATAAAGGTAACCTTCGACAATGGTATCCTTTTCGCCACCAATAAGAGCGAACTTAGTCCGGCTTCCAGAGAAGCCTTGACGAAATTCGCCACTTCCCTGAAAAATTCTCCGGATACGGACGTGACCATCTACGGTCATACCGACAATACCGGTACCCGTGCAGTAAACGAACGCATTTCTAAAGAACGTGCAGATGCCGTCGCTAACTTTCTGGTAGGCCAGGGAATCAGCCGTTCCCGTTTGACGACCGAAGGCCTTGCATTCGATCAGCCTGTGGCCGATAACAGCACTGCCGAAGGACGGGCACAGAACCGGAGAGTAGAAATATATATCACGGCGAATGCCGACATGATCAAGAAAGCTGAATCCGGACAACTCAACTAATTCTTTTGAATTTTTAATAAAAAGAAGTGATCCCCAAAGTCAAAAATTTGACTTTGGGTGATTAGTCCAATATAAATCGACAAACCTCCGGCTTCGATCAATAAGTATGAATCAAAACCGGAGGTTTATAATTAGGGATATTCAGTAAATAGTATAAAATTAGCCAACTAATTCATACACAAAATGT